>Ga0172370_10002506_pt1 | contig 26476 bp, 23 predicted proteins | sample LakKiv5m_FD_114538 | JGI IMG/M metagenome (GOLD analysis project Ga0172370, IMG submission 114538) | Freshwater microbial communities from Kabuno Bay, South-Kivu, Congo - kab_022012_11.5m | ecosystem: Environmental > Aquatic > Freshwater > Lake | place: Democratic Republic of the Congo...
ACGGGCGACGACTCCGACTGCGACGCCATCGACGACAACTGTGAGGGCAGCACCGACGAGAACTACGTGGCCCCGCCGACCACGTGCGGCACCGGCGCCTGCGCGTCGACCGGCGAGCTCCAGTGCTCGGGCGGCGTCACCACCGACACGTGCGTGGCCGGCACGCCCGGCCCCGATGACCTCACGTGCGACGGTATCGACAACAACTGCGACGGCCAGACCGACGAGGGTTGCTGCCGCGCGCACTTCACGAACCTGCCCGGTACCGGCTACTTCAGCAACAGCCTCTGCGCGGTGCCGGGCGAGAACTGCGCCTCCGTCGACGTCGACGTGACCGTCGACACCACCGGCGTCTGCACCGACCTCGACGGCTTCGAGCTGTGGGTCGACGGCGCGCTGGTCGATGTCGCGCCCGCGCTCGGCAACACCGGCACCTTCCCGGCCCACACGTTCTCCGACGGCCTCGCCCCGTCGCTGGTCGTGCGCGCCATGGCCGGCGTGGTCGAGCTCGCCGCCTCGACGCCCGAGGTCGTGACCACCGACCTGTCCGACCCCGTGGTGGCCTTCACCGAGGTCGACGTGGGCGGCTTCCTCACCCCGGCGTCGGGCTCGACGCAGGCGTACGGCCTGGCCGTCGACCAGAACCCGGCCCTGCCGGGCGTGCAGGTCCCGCTGCACGTGCAGATTACCGACCTGAACCTCGACGGTGGCTTCCTCGATCCGATCACGCGCGACGCGGGCGGCGGCCCGGTCGACCTCTCGGTGGGCTCGCCCGCGCTGCCCATGGTCCTGGGCCCGAGCCCCGTCGAGCAGACGATCACCGACGCGACCATCCCCGAGGGCTCCATGACCATCGCGGCCGTGGCCGTCGACGCGGCCGGCAACGAGGCCACGACCACGTTCCTGGTCGGCTCCGACGCGACCCCGCCGTCGGCCGTCCCGCTCACCGCCCTCGACCCGGCCGAGATCGATCGCCGGCTCCCGACGGTCGTGCTCCACTGGACCGCCCCCGGCGACGACGGCGACGTGGGCCTCGCCACGGCCTACGACATCCGCTTCTCGACGAGCCCCATCACCGACGAGGCCTCGTTCGACCTGGCGTGCCCGGTCGACGACATCACGTCGCTGGCGCCGCTGGCCGTGCCCCAGGCGCAGGGAACGGCCGAGACCCTCATCCTGAGCGGACCCGACGTGCGCTCCTCCGCCGGCTGCAAGTTCGTGACCGCCGGCGTCGCGACCACCTACTACTTCGCGATCCGGGCGCTCGACGAGGTCGGAAACGCCTCGCCCATCTCGGCGGCCGAGGTCGTCTCCACGCCCGAGCTCGCCGTGAAGACCGCCCAGCTCACGTTCGGTGGCAGCATCGCCGAGGCGCGCATGGATCGCCTGTTCACGCCGCTCGGCGACATCAACGGGGACGGGCTCGGCGACTTCTCGAACTACTCCAGCGTGCTCGGCAAGAGCTGCGTGTTCCTCGGCCAGAACGATGGCACGCCGGCCCAGGACATCCCCGACCTGTCGTTCACCACCGACGCGTCCGACACGCACCAGTGCTTCAGCGGCACCGGCGTCGGCTACATGGTGGCGGGGCTCGGCGACTTCGACGGCGACGGCGTGCGCGACTGGGCCATCGGCTACGGCGGCCCCACCGAGCACATCGACGTGATCCCCGGCACGACCACCGGCCTGCCCGCCATCTCCACCACGCCGTACCTGCGCGTCACCGGCCAGAGCTACTCGACGACCAACCTGGGCTCGCAGGTCTACCGCATCGGCGACTTCGACGGCGACGGGCTGGCCGACCTCGGCGTCGGCTCGCGCCGCACCAACATCTTCTACATCGTGCTCGGGAACGACGCCCTGGCGCCCGGCGACCCGCTCACCACCCTCGACGTGACCAACGAAGCCACCTACGGCTCGTTCCGCGTCGTGCGCGTGAACCTCACCGGCGGCGTCTCCGACAGCTACTTCGGCATGAACGCGGCGGCCGCGGGCAACATGCTGCCCGACGTCGGCGACGACGGCACGCCGCCCGAGGAAGTGGCCATCTACCAGCAGAACACGGCGAACCAGGTCTTCGTGCTGAAGGGCCGGGCCGTCCCGACCAGCCCCGTCGACCTGTACGTCAGCGCGAGCGTCAACGGCTCCGCCACCAACAACGGCGAGGTCCTGCGGCTCCTGAAAGACGACACGGCCGTCGAGGGCCTGTTCGGCATCGACCTCTCGGGCGGCGTCGACCTGAACGGCGGCGGTATCCCGGACCTGGTCGTGGGACACTACCTGCAAGGCGTGAACCACCCCGAGCTGCCGTACTCGGTCTACGTGTTCTACGGGGAGCAGCTCCAGGCCCTGGTGGGTCACTACTCCCGCGGCGTCGGCCTCAGCGTGCCGCCCGCGGCGGCCGTGGGTGACGGCGTGCGCGTGGGGACCAAGGGCGTGGTGTTCGAGGGGCGGTATCGGCGCCCCGCCATCCTCGGTGACTTCGACGGCGCGGCCGACGGCACGGCCGACCTGGTCATGCACGACGGGTTGTCCACCACGTGGGGCTCGGTGTGGGTGCGCCTGAACCACGCCGACACGGCGCTGTCCGTGGCCCGCGGCACGTTCCCCTACCTCGACGTGACGGTCGGGTCGCCCTACACCGGCGACGATCCCACCAAGTTCGGCAGCACGGTGTTCCCGCTCGGCGACTTCAACGGCGACGGCTACCCCGACATCCTGGTGGGCTCGAACCCCGGCAGCTTCCCGACCATCGTCTACTGATCAACCCGCCTAAAAAAAAGGGGCGGCCCGAAGGCCGCCCCTTTCTCGGAACCCCGGCGACGCTCCCCGCGACGGGAGGGCGCCGTTCGTGACGCTTACACCTTGCCGGTCAGCTCGGGCACGACCTTGAACAGGTCGGCCACCAGGCCGTAGTCGGCCACCTGGAAGATCGGGGCCTCTTCGTCCTTGTTGATGGCCACGATGACCTTCGAGGCCTTCATGCCGGCCAGGTGCTGGATGGCGCCCGACAGGCCCACGGCGATGTACAGGTCGGGGGCGACGATCTTGCCCGTCTGGCCGACCTGGTAGTCGTTCTCGATCCAGCCGGCGTCGACCACGGCGCGGGTGGCGCCCACGGCCGCGTGCAGCTTGTCGGCCAGGTCGTAGACCAGCTGGAAGTTGGCCTTCTCCTTCAGGCCGCGGCCGCCCGACACCACGATGCGGGCGTCGGTGAGCTCGGGGCGGGCGCTCACGATGGCCTCGAAGCCCACGTAGGACTCGGGCAGCGTGGCGGGATCGAAGGCGCTGGCCAGGGTCTCGACGGCGCCCGCGGCGCCCGGCGTCGCGGCCGCGAAGTCGGTGCCGCGCACGCTGACCACGGCCTTGTCCGTCGTGACCTCGACCAGCCCGATGACGTTACCGGCCCACATGGGCCGCTTGAACTTGTTCCAGCCCTCGACCGAGATGACGTCGCACGCCATGCCGGCGCCCAGCTTGACCGCCACGCGGGGCAGCAGGTCCTTGCCGAACGACGAGGCGGAGCCGACCACCACCTTGGCGCCGACCTTGTTCGCGACCTCGGCCACGGCGAAGGCGTAGGCCGGGGCCAGGTACTTGTCGAACTTCGCGTCGTCGACCGATACGACCAGGTCGACGTACGCCGCGACGCTGCTGGCCGCAGCGCCGATGCCCTTGCCGATCACCGCCCCGACCACCTTGCCGCCCGTGGCCGCCGCGACCTTCTTGGCCGCGGTCACGGCCGGGAGCGTCGTGTTGCGGAGGGCGCCGTCCTTGGTCTCGACGATCACCAGTACGTTGCTCATGGCGTCTCCCTCCCTTTACCCGATGACCTTGGCTTCGTTCTTGAGCTTGGCCACCAGCGTGTCGACATCCGGCACCTTCACGCCGGCCTGGCGCTTGGGCGGCTGCTGATACGACACCGTCTTCACCTTCACCGTGGCGTCGACGCCCAGGTCGGCGAAGGACTTCACGTCGACCGGCTTGCGCTTGGCCTTCATGATGTTCGGCAGCGACGGGTAGCGCGGCTCGTTCAGGCGCAGGTCGGCCGTCACGACCGCCGGCAGCTTGACCGACAGGGTCTCGAGGCCGCCGTCGACCTCGCGGCGGGCCTTCACCGCGCCGCCCTCGATCTCGAGCTTGTTCACGAACGTGGCCTGGCCGACGCCCAGGTACTCGGCCACCAGCTGGCCCACCTGGTTCGAGTCGCCGTCGATGGCCTGCTTGCCGATCAGGATCAGGTCGGCCTTCTCGGCCTTGGCGACCGCCGCCAGCGTGCGCGCCACGACGTCGCCGTCGAGCGCCTTGTCGTCGCCCTCGACGCGGATGCCGCGGTCGCAGCCCATGGCCAGGGCCGTGCGGATGTACTGCGTCGACTCGTCGGGGCCGATGGACACGACCACCGCCTCGTCGGCCGCGCCGTTCTCGCGCAGCACGACGGCCGCCTCGATGGCGTTTTCGTCGAACGGGTTGATCTTGAACTCGAGACCCTCGGTCTCGATGTCGCTGAGATCCGCCTTCAGGCGAATCGCAGCATCCGGGTCCGTGACCCGCTTCGCGGTGACGAGTACCTTCACGGGCACCTCCTCGTGTGGGTTGTCAAGAACCACGCCCAATAACGCAAAGCATCATGTTCTTACCGGACCGTTACGCAGCTTGTCAAGGCTGCTCGCGACGAGGGCATTTTATGTTGCCGTGCGTCATGCCGTATGGTACTCCCCTTGCGGGGCTTGTGCCGTCCGCGGGCACAGGGGGCATGGACTTTTTCGAACCGACATCGCTGCTCGGCGGGACGCGCCGGGTGCATCCCACCGGCCGGTGGGCGCCACCGATGCCGCAGTGCGATGCTGTGGTCTCCGAGGAGCGCCTGGCCGAGGTTCGCGCCGGCTGGGCCACCGGAAAAGGCGCGCCGTTGCTGGTCGAAATCGGGTTTGCGCGCCCGCACTTCCTCACCGCCGCGGCGACCGTCCGCCCCCACGCCCGCTTCCTGGGCTTCGAGATCCGTTCGATCTGGTGCCAGCGGCTGCTCGACGCGGTCGAACGGAACGGGTGGGATCACGTGCGCTTCGTGCGCGGCGACTTCCGCGAGTTCGCCGCCGACCTGCTCCAGGAAGCGTCGGTGACCGCGTTCTTCGTGCACTTCCCGGACCCGTGGTGGAAGCAGCGCCACGCCAGGAAGCGCCTGGTCGACGAGGCGTTCGTGCGCGCAGCGCGTCATTTCCTGGTGCCGGGAGGGTTCGTGTCGTTCCGCACCGACGTCGACTGGTACTTCGACGCGGTGCGTGAGCTGTTCCTGGGGCAGGGCGGCTTCGTCGCCGGGCCCGAGCCCGGGTGGTGCGCGGGCTTCCCCACGCATCGCGAGGGCGTGTGCAAACGGGAGGGGACGCCGACGTTCGCGGCGGCGTATTACAAGGTGTAAGGGCGGGCCTGTGGCTCGCCCTCAACGAGGGGAGGGGATCGATGACGGTGACAGGGATCGTGATGCTGGTGCTCCTGGCGGCCACGGTGGGGATCTTCACCTGGAGCGTCCGGAAGCGCGTCAAGACGCTCATGGCCATGGGCAAGAGGGACCGCTTCGGCGACTGGTGGGAGCGCTTCGACAAGTTCCTGACCGTCATGATGGGCCAGAAGAAGATGTTCAAGGAGAAGGTCGATGTGCCCGCGGGCATCGTCCACGCCCTCATCTTCTGGGGCTTCCTGATCCTGTTGCTCCGGTCCATCAACGTGGTCGGCTCGGCGTTCACCGCCGACGGTCACTGGGACCTGTTCTTCTGGGCGCCGGCCATCAGCCACGCCTACACCCTGCTGAAGGACCTCACCGAGGCGGTGGTCGCCCTCATGGTGGGGTACAACATCTTCCGCCGCGCGGTGCTGAAGCCCGAGCGCCTGACCATCAACTGGGACGGCTACACGGTGCTGGGGCTGATCTTCACCCTCATGATCACCGACTTCCTGTTCGACGGCGCCTCGTTCGCCAACCCCGAGCGCATGGCCAACCCCGACGTGGCGGCCGAGGCCAACGCGGCCGTGATCGGCGTGCTGGTCTCCAAGGCCTACGCGGCCATGGGCCTGTCGGCCGGCGCGCTCAGCGCGATCGCCCAGGTGTTCTACTGGATGCACGTCGTCGCGCTGTTCTTCTTCCTGAACTACCTGCCGTACTCCAAGCACATGCACGTGCTGTCGGTGGCGCCGAACGTCTTCTTCTTCAACAACAAGAAGGGCTTCCCGCTGTCCACGCCCGCCGACCTCGAGAAGGAGTTCGAGAAGGAGGTGCCCCAGGTGGGCGCCAGCAAGCTCGAGGACCTGCCCTGGACGCAGATCCTGAACGCCTTCACCTGCACCGAGTGCGGTCGCTGTGCCCTGAACTGCCCGGCGCACCTGACCGAGAAGCCCTTGAACCCCAAGGAGATGATGGAGGTCTGGAAGCACCACATCGACGAGGTGCAGCCCTTCATCCTGGGGTGCAAGCCGGCCGAGGAGCGCGACAAGCTGAAGCCCATGATCGAGCAGCTCGAGCCAGAGGCCATCTGGGCCTGCACCACCTGCCGCTCGTGCGAGGAGAACTGCCCGGTCATGAACGAGTACGTCAACTCGTTCGTCGACGTGCGCCGCTACCTCACGTTGATCGAGTCGAACTTCCCGACCGAGCTGAACAAGGTCTTCAAGAACCTCGAGAACAAGTCCAACCCCTGGGGCCTGCCCATGGGCGACCGCGAGAAGTGGTGCGAGGACCTGGACCTGCCCAAGATGAGCACCTGGGAGCGCGAGACGCCGCCCGAGATCCTGTTCTGGGTCGGCTGCGCCGGCGCCTACGACGACGCCAGCATCAAGACCGCGCGCGCCCTGGTCAAGATCCTGCGGGCCGCCAAGGTCGACTTCGCCATCCTGGGCAACGAGGAGGGCTGCACGGGTGACGTGGCGCGCCGCCTCGGCAACGAGTACCTGTACCAGATCCAGGCCCAAGCCAACATCGAGACCTTCAAGGGCTACGGCATCACCAAGATCCTGGTGATGTGCCCGCACTGCCTGCAGACCATCGGCAACGAGTACCCGGACCTCGGCGGGAAGTACGAGGTCATCCACCACACGCAGTTCATCAACAAGCTCATCGCCGAGGGCCGCCTGCCCCTCGAGAAGCCCTGCGAGAAGAAGGTCACGTACCACGACTCGTGCTACCTGGGCCGCTACAACGGCATCTACGACGAGCCGCGCGAGATCCTCACGTCGATCCAGGGCACCACGCTGGTCGAGGCCCACCGCAGCCGCGAGCTCGGCTTCTGCTGCGGCGCCGGCGGCGGCTGGTTCTGGATGGAAGAGGAGCCCGAGCACCGCATGAACGCCGAGCGCTCGAAGCAGCTGCTCGAGACCAACCCCGACCTGGTCGCCACGGCCTGCCCGTGGTGCAAGGTCATGATCCGCGACGGCGTCGCCGGCCACGGCAAGGACGACAACGTCGCCGTGCGCGACCTGGCCGAGATCGTCGCCGACAGCCTGCCGAGCGCGTAGCGCGCGCCCTTCCCTCGCCTGTATTGGAATCGCCGGCAGAGTATCGTATACTTATTTCGTACTCATCTGGGGGGCCGCCATGAAGGCCGCCGTCAAACGCCAGAATTTCGACGTCACTCCCGAGCAGGACGCCGAGATTGCGTGGCTCCGCGAGGCCCTGGGCGCCTCGTCCGCCAAGGACGCCTTGCTCCGCGCCGTACGAATCGCTGGTGTGCTGGCCCGGGAGGTCGGTAACGGCCGCGCGCTGCTGGTTCGTGGCGCCGACGACGTATCCGAGCGCCTCGTGATCCCGGAGCTCGAGCGGCCAGGCGTGCCTTTGTGGCGATACCTCGTCGAGCGTGAGCACCCCTGGCAGCGGCAGCCGGCGTTCAAGGGAAGGCGCCTGCTCGCGTCGACCGTGTGGCGGGACATGCTGGTCAATCGTCAGACCCTGGAGCAAGCGGCCGACGAGTGGGGCCTACCCCCAGACGCCGTGACGGAAGCCGTGAGGTGGTGCGAGGCCAACCGCGCGCTGCTGGAGATGGAGGCCGCCGAGGAAGCGCGTCGGCTCGCGACCGCCCGCGCCCCGTCTCCCGCCCGCGCGGAGTAGGGGACGTCGTTGCGGCTGCTCGTGGACGAAGACTCCCAATCCAAGACGCTGGTCCGGCTCCTCACGGAGGCCGGTCACGACGTCCTGACGGCCGAGCAGGCAGGACTGAACGGTTTGGACGATCGCGAGGTGTTCGAGCGCGCGATCGTCGAGGGACGAACGCTCCTGACCAGAAACTGCGCCGACTTCGTAACGTTCCACCACGAGAGTTCAGCGCATCACGGGATCCTCGGCGTCTACCACGACACCGACCCGATGCGGTCGATGACGTACACCGACATCGTTCGTGCGATCGGTAACGTGGAACGTTCGGCAGTAGCGACGGAGGGAGCGTTCCTCGTGCTGAACGCATGGCGGTGGTAGGTTCGCATGAGGAAGAGAGGTAGCGCCGTGTCCGCGTCCATGGCCCTGTTGGTCCTGGCGTCGATGACCGCATCGTGCGGGTGGACTCCGTCTCCGTCTCCGTCTCCGCCTCCGGTCCGGCCAACACCCGCACCCGTCGCGACCGAGCGCAGCCTGGATGACGAAGAGCCTTTGGGATTCGACGACACCGAGCTCGTCTCATGCTTCGTCGCGTCTGGGGGCGCGGTTCAGCGTCGCTGCCAGGCGGAGGGCCGATCTTGCGCTCCTGGCCCCGAGGCTCACTGGGCGGTCCTCGGCGGCGACCTGTGCCTGCTGTTATCCTCTAACGAGCTCGCCGCCACGATCGAACGATGCGCCACCGCACCCGTCCCTCCGGGGTGACGGTCCCCGCCTCACGCGGCTTCAACGGCGGGCTCGAGTGGTCGAGGTGCATCGCTCGCGCGAGCTCGGCTTCTGCTGCGGCGCCGGTGGCGGCTGGTTCTGGATGGAAGAGGAGCCCGAGCACCGTAGGAACGCCGAGCGCTCGAAGCAGCTGCTCGAGACCAACCCCGACATGGTCGCGACCGCCTGCCCGTTCTGCAAGGTCATGATCCGCGACGGCGTCGCGGGCGCGGGCAAGGACGACACCGTCGCCGTGCGCGACCTGGCCGAGACCGTCGCCGACAGCCTGCCGTCGGCGTAGTCCATCCCCGCCGGAGCCATCTTCGCGGCTCTACCGATGCCTTGACGGCCCCCTTCGAGTCGCCTACCTTCGAAACGTAGCCGTCGAGGTTTGTCCCGTGACGTCGTCGATAAGGAAGACCCGAACCGAGCCCGTCGATTCGATCGTGGCCACCATCGTGGCCCGGGCGAACCCGAGGAGGGTCGTGTTGTTCGGCAGCCGAGCGCGCGGGTCCGCACGCCCCGATAGCGATGTCGACCTGTTCGTCGAGCTGGAGACCGATCGCAGGCCGCCCGAGCGCATCGCTGAGCTGGCCGCGCTGTTCCCTCTGCATCCCTGGTCGCTGGACCTGGTCGTCTACACCCCCGACGAGGTCCGCCGCTTGGCCGGCGTGCACGGTACGCTGCTCTCGGTCATCGAGGCCGAGGGGAAGGTGCTGTTTGAGCGCGCCTGACCCTGCGTGGCGTGCCTGGCTCGCCAAGGCCGGCAGCGACATCCTGAACATCCAGAACAACCTGAGGTCGTCCCTGGTACCCTGGGATACTGTCTGCTACCACGCCCAGCAGGCCGTCGAGAAGACGTTCAAGGCGTATCTGGTCTTCCACCGCAAGCCGCTCCTCCGCACGCACGACGTGGTCGCACTATTGGCAGCCTGCTGCGCGGTGGAGCCCGAGTTGGCCGACCTCGACACGACGTGCCAGCGGTTGAATGCCTTCGCGACCGAGGTTCGCTATCCATCCGACATCTACGAGCCGACGGAGCAGGATGCTCGAGAGGCCGTCGCGGCGCTCGAGCGGATCCACGAGCGGGTAGTGGCGCGGCTGCCGGTGGGCTCCCGCTGACCTCTTCTCTTCGTCTGACCGGCACCGCGGGGATTCGTGACCGCGATAGTGGGCTCGCCAGTGCCGTCGCCGGGCACCTCGATCGCGCCACGTCGCGTCAGAACCGCACCGAGATGCCGGCGTAGGGAAACCCCAGCGCCCATGGATCGTTCCAGTCGAGGGCGAAGGGCCGCAGCAGGCCCAGATCCAGGGCCACGGTCTCGTTGTGGAAGCGCAGGCCCAGGTTGAAGGTCATCGAGTCGAAGCCCCGCCCGAAGATGCCGTCGTAGCCGGGGTCGCCGAGGCTCCAGCCTCCCTCCACCTCGATCAGGAAGGCCACGTTGCGGTCGACGCGCAGTGTGGGCCCGGCGGTCACGACGACGAAGGGGCTCAGCTCGTCTTCGCTCCACGCAGGGTCGCGCCGGTGCTTCTGGAATACGCCCAGCACGCCCGCGCCCACCGAGAACGACACTTCGCCGTTGCCGGTGTGGAAGTCGGCCAGCGCGACGCCGCCGACCAGCAGGTCGTGGGAGTCGAAGCCATCGGAGGGGAACCACCCGAAGCTGGCCTGCAGCGCGGCCGTCACGTAGTCGGTCGCGACCAGGCGGCCCTTCGCGGCCACCACCAGCCCCGTCAGCGGCAGCGCGACGGTCGCCGACGCCTCGAGCCAGTCGGTGGCCCCGACCGAGACCCCGAGCCCCAGGAACAAGTCGTACGAGTTGAGGGCCACGTCGCCGGCTGGCAGCGTCTGGGCCGTGGGGACCGTCAGGCGGTGGTCGACCGCTGCATCGGTCGAGCGCCAGTCGGCTCCGCGTGCGCCCGACGACAAGGCCATCGCCGCCACGAGCACCACCGCGGGCGCCCACCTTGCCATCGCACTCCTCCCTGCTTCGCGGAAGCTCGGTGCCCGACACCTGCGATCGTCGTACCAAAGAGTAGCGAAGCTGTCGAAGGCGTCAACGTCGGCGAATCTTGCAACTCCCGTAGGTCGGGGGGCGGGGGGCATGACAAGCGACCGCGCCGCTGGCGCGTAGCTCGAGGCCGGGACCGGAAGCTCGGGAGAAGCCGCGCCCCGTCGGTACCGATAGCGAAAGGAATTGTAGACCGTCCAAGCGACGCTAGAATGGACGGAGGAGCGGTCGAACGGAGGTGACCATGCTGCGGAGAGTCCTCGCCGGTGCCACCGTGTTCGCGTTGCTGCTCGTCGGCCTGCCGGCCGTCGCCGCCGGCCAGCAGGGTCCGCAGGCCCGAGAGACCTACTCCTTCGACGGCGACACCATCAAGACCCGGACCCTGACGCCCGACGGGGCCGAGATCACGGCGGGCCCCACGAAGGGCAGCGCGGCCTTCCTCACCATCCGCACGAGCTTCGTCCAGGAGGTCGTGCGCTCGGCCGCGGACCTGTAGGCCGGTCGCCGACCGGCTTCGGCCCGATCGAGAACCACCGCTTCGTCCACGTCGAAATCTCTTGCGCCCGGCCCGCCGGTGTGGGACGGGAGACCGGACGACGGACGGCACCTGGGCGGGTGAGGCGGGCGACAGCATGCAGATCGGATGGATGGGACGGGCGGGGCTCGTGGGGCTCGCGCTGATCGTGGTGGGCTGCTCCGACTCGAACGGCGCCGCCGACGTGACCCCTGACGCGAGCGTGGATGCGACCGTCGAGGCCCTGGCCGACACGCCGGACGTGCCCGACGCGGCGCCCGAGGCCGCGGACGCCGCCCCCGACCTGCCGCGGCCGACCGGTCCCTACGAGGTCCCGAGCGGCCCCGTGGACGTGACCTTCCACGCCGGGCCGTGGCTGGGCACGACCACCCCCACGAGCGTGGCGGTGTCGTGGCAGACCGACGAATCCGGCGACTCGCTGGTCGAGTTCGGCCCCGACGCGACCTACGGAGGCCGCGCCGAGGGTGCGCCCGACGCGACGCTGCACGAGGTCTCGGTGGCGGGTCTCCTGCCCGAGACGCTCTACCACTATCGCGCGTGCACGGGCGACACCTGCACGGGCGACCTCACCTTCGCGACCGCGCCGTTGCCGGGCCGTCCGCTCCGGTTCGCGGTCTACGGCGACACGCAGGACAACACCACGGCGCACGCCGAGGTCTCGGAGAGCATGCGGGCGAGCTTGCCCGCGCTCGTGCTCCACGTGGGCGACGTCGTCGGCTTCGGCGCCGACCGCGAGTCGTACGTCACCGAGTACTTCGACCCGGCCCGCCGCCGCAACCACTACGTGCCCACCTTCGCGGCGCCCGGCAACCACGACTGGAAGGACCTCGCGAGCCGGATCCAGAACTTCCGCGACTACTTCGCCTTCCCGGCCGACCCGGACGTACCGCTGGCCGAGGCCAGCTATGCCTTCACGTACGGCGACGCCTTCTTCATCGCGCTCTCCAACACGCTCGACGGGGCCTACTTCTTCTTCCCGATGGGGGGCGCGAAGAACCCGCCGCTCTGGGACTGGCTCGTGGCCCAGGCGAGCTCGGACGCGGCCCGGGCGGCCCGCTGGCGCTTCGCCTTCTTCCACTACCCGCCGCAGTCCGCCTGCCAGGAGACTTGGATGCCCATGCAGGCGACGCGCGACGACGTGCTGCCCCTGCTCCAGGAGCACGGCTTCCAAGCCGTCTTCAGCGGCCATACGCACGAGTACGAGCACCAGCGCTACGATCGTGTACACGCCTTCATCACCGGGGGTGGCGGCGGCGACATCGAGACGGGGGAGGCCTGTACCGACGAGCTACCCGAGCTGGTGTACCGCCAGCCGCTCTACCACCACCTGACGGTCGACCTCGGGACCGAGCAGGCGACCGTGCGGGCGGTCTCGACCACCGGCGAGGTGATCGACACGGTCGTCCTCGACCGGGACTGACCTCCCGTTCAACGAATTTCCCCGCTTCCCGTGCGGGGAGCCCCCGCGTTCCCCGGGGTTCGCCGAACCGATTTCCGGCGTTGACACCGGCCCGGATTCAGACAATATACTCTGCCCTTGACGGCGCCCGGGTGCGCCGTATCCCTGTCCCACCAGTTCCGGGGAGGACGAATGAACCACCTTCTCCGCGCCGCAGCCCTCGGCGGGCTCATCCTGGGTCTTGGCGCCGGCTGCAACACCGCAGCCAAGATCAACGCGCCGAAGATCTACTTCTACAACGCGCAGATCCTCGGGGCTGTTCCCGTGGTCAAGAATGGCGATGTCTACGAGCGCCAGTGCCGCACGTCGGAGCTTCCGGCCGGCACCAAGCTCGACGGCCTCGCCATCGACCTCGAGCTCATCTCGACCGAGCGCAAGGAACAGAACGAGACGGTCTTCGACAACGACAAGAGCATCCAGGTGGGCGACTACATCAATCGCCACTACCTGGAGGCTCCCGACCTGAACCCGGACAACGTCCGCCTGCAGATCGACTGCGTGAAGCAGGCCGGCACGACGCTCAGCCGCGACTGCGAGGCCGGGGCCGACCTCATGCAGCCCAACAGCGAGATCGTGCAGGTCCAGCACGTCAAGGTCGCCGACCGCGGCGAGGTCTGGGGCGGTGGCGCGGGGCTCGGCATCGGCGTGGTCTTCCTGCTCGACCAGTCCGGGTCGGTCAGCGGCTTCGTCCAGCCCGACCCCGAGTTGGCACCCCCCGAGGCCTCGAAGCCCGACCGCAACTTCGAGATGACGTACGACGAGGCCAACCTCGCCATCACGAAGTGGCAGCAGACGCAGGGCGATCCGGGCGTGCTCGAGCGCCTGGCGTCCGACAAGAAGCACTACCGCGTCGCCGCGCTGCAGGACTTCATCTCCAGCCTGAACAAGAACGACAAGCTCCTCGTCATGACCTACAACGAGGACTTCAAGAACCAGCTGATCTGCTCGGGTGCCGAGCTCGAGAACCCGACCATGAAGGACTGCTTCGCGACCCGCCGCGACTGGGTGGCGCGGGGCATCAACGACATCGCCGGCAACGAGGGCGGCCGCACCCCGCTGTGGGAGGCCATGTACAACGCGGTCGAGTTCCTGCAAGGCGAGACCGGCGTCGCGGCCAAGCACATCGTGGTGTTGAACGACGGCCCCGACACCTGCAACCCGAACAGCGAGCACTATGTGGGCGGCACGCCCTGCGGTGACCGCGACTTCGACGACGTGGTCGGCCTGCTCGAGAACGGCACCACCGATCAGCCCATCCACGTGCACTTCGTGCAATACCAGGCCAAGGGTTACCCGTCGCGCGACCAGGCCCAGATGCAGCTCGCCTGCGAGACCGACGGCACGTACTCCTTCGTCAACCGCACCGACATGGGCACCACCGAGTTCGAAGAGTCCCTGCTGTCGGCGCTCGACCGCGCCCGGTTCTCGTTCCTCGGCAAGTGGCGCCTCTTCGTCGAGAGCGACGTCGTCTCCCTCGACCTCCCGTGGCCGCAGGGCACGCCCGTCGGTCGCGCGTTCGCGACCTATGGCAACCTCAAGCTGCTCGCGAACCAGACCTTCATCACCGCCGAGAGCATCTTCACCTTCAAGGTGGGCAACCAGTCCAACAAGCAGGGCATCCAGGAGACGCCCAACTGGGACAACTCGCTGGTGTTCCGCAAGGACTGCGCGCAGAACTCCCAGTGCGGTGGCGCCGACGCGGCCCAGTGCACGGCCCGGTGCGGCTGGGAGAGCGGCTTGTGCTTCCCCGACGACGTCGTGCTGCCCGTGGGTACGGCGTGCACGATGGACGGCGGCCTGGGTGGCGTCTGCTGCGGCGGCACCTGCCAGGACGTCGCGGCCACGTGCGAGTAGCGGTGAGGGGACCAAGGATGGGAACGAACGTGAACCGGTTCACGTCTAGCATGAGGGGCCTGACCATGAAGAAGCTTTTCTGCCTGGGGCTGATCGCCGGACTGCTGCTCGCGTCCTCCGCGGCCTACGCCGAGGACCCGATCGACAAGGATCTCGATTACTTCTGGGGGAAGAAGCGCGACGTCGAGGTGATCCAGAAGCGCCTGTTCCTGCGCGAGGGTCGCCACGAGTTCACGCTCTTCAGCGGCACCATCCCCAACGACGACTTCTTCACGTACTACCCCATCGGCCTGCGCTACAACTGGTACCTGCTCGAGGACTGGTCGGTCGAGCTGAACGGCGCCTACCTGTTCGACGTGGGCTCCGACCTCGAGGGCTTCCTCGAGAACACGTCGGTCATCAACGTGCAGGTCTACCTGCCCGAGCGCCTGTGGTGGTACGCGGCCCTCGACGGCCAGTGGACCCCGTTCCACGGCAAGTTCTCGCTGCTCACGTCCAAGCTCACGCACTTCGACGTCAACTTCTCGTTCGGCGCGGGCGTGATGTGCGTCAAGAACCGCGAGAGCGGCGAGGACAAGATCGAGTACCAGCCCATGGGCAACCTGGGCGCGGGCATGCGCTTCTACCTGCTCGACTGGATGGCGCTGCGCCTCGACTACCGGCACTTCTTCTACAAGTCCAACGCGTACAACGGCCTCTCGTGGCCGGCGGAGATCACGCTGGGCCTCTCCTTCTTCACGAAGGGCGCGAAGTAGGTAAGCCGGCGCGATGCACCACCGACCTGTTCACGGAGGGCCCATGCGACTCACGCGTTTGCTCGTAGCAATCGGCATCCTGCTGGTGGCGCGGGTCTCGATGGCGGTCACCGTCGACGAGATCGTCACGCTGTCCCGGCTCGGCATCGCCGACGAAGAGATCATCAAGGCGATCAAGAAAGACCGTACCGTCTTCACGCTGGCCATCGAGGACATCATGTCCCTGAAGAAGTCCGGCGTGAAGGACGGCGTCATCCGCTACATGATGAAGACGCCCGAGGAGTTCGGTGGAGCCGCCCCCGCGGCCGCCGGCGCTCCCGCCGTCGAGGGTGGGGCTCCGGCCGCCACCACCGCCGCCCAGCCCGAGGAGCGCCCCAAGACGCTCGAGGAGATCCGCGCCGAAGAGGAGCGCCGCAAGGAAGAGTCGCTGAAGCTCGCCGAGGAGCAGAAGCGCGCCGAGGAGGCCAAGCGCCTCGCGTTCGCCCAGGGCACGCTCGCCAAGGGCATGGAGGCCGTCGAGGACGGCGACTGGGTCTCGGCCGTGCTCACCTTCCAGGACTTCATGGCCGGCGGCAACTTCGGCCCCGGCACCGAGCAGTACTACATGGCCAAGTACGGCATGGCCGGCGCCTTCGCCAAGGCCGGGCTGTACCACAGCGCCGGGCGCTTCCTGCTCGACGTGCTGGCCGAGGGTCCCGACAAGCGCTTCTTCCAGGACGCCTTCAACGACCTGCGCGAGCTGCGCAAGCAGGTCGACTTCTCGCCGCCCACCCTCGAAGAGCTCACCAAGCACTACGTGGGCGCCTTCTCGACCGGCTTCCAGGACGAGTACTACTACTTCCTGGGCAAGTTCTTCTATGACTACTCGAACTTCCCGATGGCCATCAAGTACATGCAGATGGTCACCAAGGACTCGTCGTACTACCCGCGCGCCAAGTACATCATCGGCCTCGTGCAGGTCACGAACACCATGTACCGCTCGGCCCTGAAGTCCTTCCAGGAGGCCATCATGGCCGCCGAGCCCTGGGGCGACGACCTGGCCGACGTGGTCGACATGAGCTACCTGGCCCTGGCCCGCATCGGCTACGAGAACGGCGAGTACGACGCGGCCATCTACTACTACCGCAAGGTCCCGAACACGTCGCGCCTGCTGCCGCAGGCCTTCTACGAGTCCGCCTGGACGTACTTCGTCAAGGGCGACAACAGCCGCGCGCTCGGCACGTTCCACGCGCTGCAGTCGCCGTACTTCAGGCGCTACTTCTTCCCTGAGCTCTGGATCCTCGAGGCCACCGTCTACCTGAACATGTGCCAGTACGAGCTCGCCCGCGAGGCGCTCAACATGTTCCGGGCCGACGTCCAGAGCCTGTCCGACCCGCTGAAGCGCTTCCTGGCCGCCATCCGCATGCCGGCCGACTACTACCGCGAGTTCGTGGGCGTCGTGAACGGCACCACGAAGGAGCACCCGCTGCCCAAGAAGCTGCAGGATGCCGTGCTCGGCGACCCCGAGTTCTACAACCTGTACCGCACCCTCACGCAGCTCGACGGCGAGATCAAGGAAGTCGAAGGCGCGGCGCCCAAGCTCGGCGAGCTCGGCAAAGAGCTCCTCATGAAGCTGCAGGCCACGCGCATGGGCAAGATCAACGAGGTCGGCATCAAGATCCAGCAGATCCTGAAGAACGCCGAGACCGACATCCGCACGTACGAGATCAAGGTCACCGAGATCGAGGTCGACCTGGGCGGCGTCGAGATCGCCAAGCTCGACGAGAAGACGCGCGACATCCTGGCCAAGGAGGCCAAGGGCGAGGCCACGAAGAAGCTCTTGCTGCTCGTGAAGCGCGGCGGCACCCCCGAGCAGATCAGCGCGTTCGTGCAGAAGACCTCGATCTTCAAGGAGTACAAGGCCGACGATCTGGCCGTGCTCGAGAAGAGCGAACAGCCCAAGGTGCCCTCCGAGGTCATCGCCCAGATCAAGGCCTTGAGCTCGACCGAGCGCGAAGAGGCCGGGACCCTGGCCATCGTCGGCTCCGACGCCCTGATGTGGCCGTGGGAGGGCGACTTCTGGCTCGACGAGATCGGCTCGTACCGTAGCTTCCTCAAGGAGGTGTGCGCGAAATGAGTCACGGGAAGACGGTCCTCACGCTCCTCCTGGCGCTCGCCTTCTCGGGTACTGCGTTCGCGCAGGTCGACAGCGCGCCCGCCGACGACCCCAACGCCCCCGACGCCGCCGCCAACGCGGCCGCCGGCAAGGGCGGGGTCAAGACCGGCGCGGTCTCCCTCGAGCAGTACGAAGCCTCCGAGATGAGCCAGGAGGTCGAGCTCATCCAGAAGCAGAAGTCGGTCGTGCGCCGCGAGCAGATCTCGAAGCTCGAGCAGCTGCTCCGCGAGCACCCCTACTACGAGAACAAGGCCGACGTGTACTACCGCCTGGCCGAGGCGTACTGGGAAGAGGCGCGCTACCAGAACCTGGTGGCCATGAAGGAGTACGACTCCAAGAGCGAGGCCTTCGAGAAGGGCCTGCTCAAGGAGCAGCCGGCCGTCCCGAAAGAGGACTACTCCACGTCGCTCGAGTACTACCGTCGCATCCTGCGCGAGTTCCCCGAATACATGCGCCTCGACGAGGTGCTGTACTACCTGGGCAAGGGCGCCATGCAGCAGGGCAAGTCCTCGAAGGACCGCCAGCTCATGAAGGAGGGCGAGAACACCCTCAAGCGCCTGGTGCAGAGCTACCCCGAGTCCGACCTGATCCCGAAGGCGTACCTGGCCCTGGCCGAGTACTACTTCGAAGGCAACAGCCTGTTCTACGCGAAGATCAACTACGAAAAGATCATCACCAACTACAAGACCAGCGCCATGTACAACTACGCGTTGTACAAGTTGGCGTGGGTCTACTACAACCTGCGCGAGCTCGAGAAGGCCATCGACACCTTCAAGTCGGTCGTCGAAGAGGTCAGCGCGGGCGAGGGCGGCGCCATCCAGTTCCGCGAGCAGGCCCTGAACGACATGGTGGTCGTGTACTCCGAGATGGAGGAGCCCGACGCCTGGGAGAAGGCGCGCGACTACTTCGTGACCGTCATGCCCGAGAAGGACGCCTACAAGAAGCTCATCCGCCTGGCCGACCTGATCCAGGCCGCCGACAAGCACGAAGTGGCCATCGCGATGTACCGCCACTTCATCGAGAAGGACCCGAACGGCCAGCCGGTGCCCGAGTACCACTCGCGTATCTACGACTCGCTGCGCGCCCTGAACGACATGCCCGACATCGAGGCCTACACCCACGAGCTGTTCAAGTTCTACGACCCCGAGCAGGCGTGGATGCTCGCCAACAAGGACAACGGCGAGCCGAAGGACCAGGCCGACAAGCTGCTGCAGAACGGCCTGCTCTGGATTTCGAACGATCAGCACCTGAAGGCCGAGAAGGCCGACGGCCTGAAGCGCGTCGAAGAAGCCAAGGGCCTGTACGCCAAGGCCGCCGATTACTACCGCATGTACGCCGAGCGCTTCCCGCAGGGTGAGAAGGCCTACATCGTCAACTTCTCCTACGCCGAGATCCTGTACGACCAGTTGGGCGACTACGAGAAGGCCGCCGAGCAGTACCAGAGGGTCATCGAGCGCCAGAAGAAGGGCGAGTACGTCGAGGACGCCGCCCTGGGCGTCATCTACTGCCGCGAGAAGCAGCTCATCGCCGCCGGCCTGCTCGAAGCGGGCGCCAAGGAAGGCGGCATCGAGCTGAAGAAGGAGAAGATCCGGGCCGTGACCGACTTCGAGGAGAAGATCGAGGTCACGCCGGTCGACCCGCGCGAGAAGCAGTACATCGACGCGGCCGACCAGTACGTCGTGATCATGACCGACTTCCTGAAGGACCAGGAGCTCCGCAAGAAGTTCCCGGAGAAGGGCAAGAAGATCCCCGAGATCATGTTCATCGCGGCGCAGACGTTCTACCGCCACGGTATGTTCAAGGACGCCGTGAGCCGCCTGCAGACCATCTTCGACTACGATCCCAAGCACAAGTACGCGTCCTACTCGGTCTTCACCCTGCTCGACTGCTACATCCGGCTGCACCGCTGGGAGAAGGTCGAGGAGTGGACCCGCAAGCTGATCGCCGAGAAGAACTTCACGGTCAAGAGCAAGGCCGAGCTCGAGAAGTACGTCGCGATCTCGATGACCGAGCAGACCAAAGACCTGGTCCTCGAGCGCAAGTACTCCGAGTCCGAGACCAAGATGAAGGCCATCCTGAAGGAGTACGGCAAGGATCCCGTGCTCGCGGCCCGCATCACCTTCAACCTGGCCGCGGTCTACGAGCGCTCGGGCAAGCTGAAGCCCGCCGTCGACACGTACCTGTCGGTCGTGAAGAAGTACCCGAAGTCCGACTCGGCGCCGCTGGCCATGTTCGTCATCGGCCAGCTGTACGAGAACCAGACCCAGTACGAGACGGCGTGCGAGTACTTCCTGAAGATGGAGCAGTTCAAGGACGACGCCAACGCGCCCGACGCGCTGAAGAACGCCGCCCTGATCTACGAGGCGCTGAACCGCCCCGACGACGCCGTCACCGCGTGGCGCAAGTACGTGAAGCTGTTCGCCGACAAGAAGGACAAGGTCACCGACATCCCGCTGGTCGAGCTCCACATCGGCCAGATCCTCGAGGAGAAGGGGGACAGCAAGAAGGCCATGGACGAGTACGCGGCGTACGCCAAGAAGTACGGCCGCGGCCCGCAGGTCGTCGAGGCCGCGTCGCGCCTCGGCATGCTGCTCATGAAGGAAGACAAGGCCAAGAACAAGGCCCGCATCCTGGCGTCGTTCAAGGAGGCCATGGACAAGTACAACGGCCTGCGTCCCGACGAGATCGGGGCCGAGCCCACGTTCTTCGCGGCCCAGGCCGCCTTCATGTCGACCGAGTACAAGTTCGACGAGTTCCAGGCCATCAAGATGGACTGCAAGAGCAACTACGAGCTGAAGAACCGCCTGAAGAAGAAGGCCGACCTGCACCAGGAGCTCGAGAAGACCTACGAGAAGATCCTCGACTACCAGGCGCTGCAGTGGAACGCCGCGTGCCTCTTCCGCACCGGCCTCATCTATTACGACTTCGCGCGCATGTTGCTCGACGCGCCGATCCCCGAAGAGCTCGACGAGGATCAGGCCGATGAGTACCGCCTGACCCTCGAAGGGTTCGCCGGCCCCATCGAAGAGAAGTCGCTGGCCTCGCTCGAGTACGCCCTGAAGCTGGCGCACGAGAAGGGCACGTACAACGAGTGGTCCAAGCGGTCGGCCGAGTACGCCGCCAAGGTGAACCCCGACACCTATCCGCTGGCCAAGGAAGACATCGTCAAGGTCGACAAGGTGAAGGACTCGCTGCTCTCGACCAACATCATCCGCACGCTCACCCGTGACGACGTCACGGTGAACCTGCTCGAGATCGCGGGCGAGAAGAAGAGCAAGGGCGAGAAGAAGCTCGACTTCGACATCGACGCCGACAAGGCCGAGAAGAAGACGGAGGCCAAGTAATGCGCACGCTCACGAGACTCTTCAGCACGCTCGCGGTGGTGGTGCTGCTCGGCGCGTGCGGCGGCGCCCAGCAGCAACAGGTGACCGACGAGCAGCAGCGCGAGCTCGACCGCCAGAAGCAGGCCGACCAGAAGAAGCAAGAGGACCTGCAGCGTCGCCTCGAGGCCGAGAAGAAGTTCGAGGAAGAGCTGACGGTCAAGAAGCTCATCATCCCGACCGACGTGAAGTACGTGCCGGGCGTGGCCGAAGAGGCCCAGGTGCGCTTCCGCGAGGGCGTCATCGCCCTGTACCAGCAGCCCCCGAAGTTCGACGAGGCGCTGGCCGGCTTCAAGGACGCCATCGCCAAGGACAAGGCCTTCACCGAGGCGTGGATCAACCTGGGGCAGACCCACGAGCGCATGAGCGCCTACGACAAGGCCGAAGAGATCTACAAGGGCCTCCTGAAAGAGCAGCCCGACAGCCTCGACGCCAAGGGCAACTTGGCCCGGCTCGCGCTCATCCGCGCCAAGAAGGCCTACGACCTGGGCAAGACCCAGGAGTTCGAGCGCCAAGCCGCCGAGGCCAAGAAGATCTCGGGCGAGATCCTGGCGAAGAACCCGGAGAACGTCACGGCCAACAACGCCATGGCGCTCTTCAACCTGCTCCAGGACAAGCTCGACGCCGCCGAGGACTACGTCAAGAACGTGCTCACGGTAGAGCCCGCCAACGTCACCGCGCTCACCACGCGCGGCCTGATCTTCCTGAAGAAGGGCGACCTGCGGCTGGCCCGCTGGACCTTCGAGCAGAAGGTCATCCAGGAGGACCCGAACGTCTCCGAGGCGTACGGCAACCTGGGCATCGTGTACTACCGCCTCGACAACATGCCGGGCGCGGTCAAGAACTTCAAGAAGGCCATCGAGGTCGACCCCGACAACATGCAGGCGCGCCTGAACTACGGGGCCATCCTGCTGAACTACCTGAACTACGCCGCGGCCGAGGAACAGTACGGCTACGTGCTGAAGTCCCAAGCCGACAACGTCGAGGCCATCGTCGGGCTCGGCTCCTGCTTCTACGGCCAGAAGAAGTTCGGCGAGGCCATCGGCGAGTACGAGAAGGCCTACAAGCTCGACAGCCGCAAGATCGAGCTGCTCGAGCGCGTGGGCTACCTGCACGAGGCCTTCCTGAACGACATCCCGAAGGCGCTCGACTACTACCGACGCTACATCCAGCTGGCCAAGCTCGGGCCCAACGCCGACCTGGTCCTGAAGGTCAACCTGCTCGACAAGATGTGGAAGGAGCAGCAGAACGCTCCGCCACCCGCGCCCGAGGGCCAGCCCGGCGTGACGCCCGCCGCCGACGGCACCGCTCCTGCGCCGGCCGACAAGCCCGCCGATGCGGCGGCTCCTGCGCCGGCGCCTGCGCCGGTTGACAAGGCCCCGGCTCCTTCCGAAGATGCTAGCGGTACGAAGGGAGGCGACGCGAAATGAAGAAGCTCCTCCTCGCGGTTCTGACGGTCACGTTCGTGTTCGGCTCGGGCGCGCTGTTCGCGCAAGAGAAGGGCGCCCCCGAGGGCGGCGGCGGCGGCGGCGGCGGCAAGGTCAAGGCGAAGTTCTACGACTTCTCCGACACCGTCATCGACGGCGAGACCAAGCGCCCGACCGACCTGTACATCGACGCCAAGGCGAAGGTGAAGTTCGACCGCCTCTTGAAGCTCAAGAAGAGCTTCCTGAACGCGATGATGAAGACCTCCAAGGAACGCGTGCTCAAGTAGGGGCGCTGCTCGCTGCGCCCGCGGAAGGTCCCATGTCCCACTTCACGACCGTCGAGACCAAGATCAAGGACCTGGTCATCCTCAAGCAGGTGCTGAAGGACCTGGGCTACCAGTTCACCGAGGCGCAGGCCAACGTGAAGGTCCAGGTGCGGGGCTACCGGCACCAGAAGGCCGACGCCGACCTGGTCATCCACGCCTCGAAGACCTACGACGTGGGCGTCAAGGTGGGGGCTGACGGCTCGTGCTCGTTCGTGGCCGACTGGTGGGGCGTCGAGACCACCAAGGGCAAGAACGAAGAAGAGTTCATGAAGGACATCACCCGCCGTTACTCGTACCTGAAGGTCCTGGCCGAGCTCAAGAAGAAGGGCTACGCCTACGAAGAGACCAAGGCCGAGGACAAGATCCACCTGAAGGTGACGTCATGGCAGTGAAGGGCGTCTCGAAGACCGAGCTGGACATCGCCTTCAACGACGACGGCACGGTCAGCCTCAAGGTCAAGGGCGCGCGCGGCCGGAAGTGCATGGAGCTCACGAAGTTCCTCGAGGACGAGCTCGGGGTCGTGAAGGAGCGCCGGCACACGCCCGAGTACTACCAGGAAGAGGTCCACGAGAATCGCGAGATCAAGGTAGGGGAGTAGGGCGCGATGCCCGACGACGAGGCCCTGCCCCTCGAGCCCCTGGAGCCCTTCCCCACGTTCGTACGGACCGCAGTCTCCGAGAAGCCCTACCGCAAGTACGCGCGGTTCGCGCTGAATCCTCCCGAGCGCATGCCGTTGCCCGAGGTCGTCGAGCCGCCGGACCCCGTGCGCACGTTGCGGGCCCTGGTCCAGCGCCTCACGGCCGAGCAGGCCGAGCCCGAGGCCCGCAAGCTGCCGGTCGACGCCAAGCTCGACGAGCACCTGGAGCAGCGCAGCCCGCAGTTCTTCCTGCGCAACATCCCGCGCATCGAGCGCATCGTCGACGAGTGGCTCGAGTTCACGATCACTCCCAACGCCCGGCCCGACCAGGCGCACCTGCTCGACGAGGCCCGCCAGGCTCGCCTCGAGCGCCCCGAGCTGCTCGAGACGTTCAGCGTCGAGGTCGTCAAGGAATACCGCGCGACCGCCGTGCGTTGGATGCGCCACGAGGACTGGACGCGCTACTTCTCGCGCGAGCTGAAGGACGACGCCCAGGGTCCCCTGTGGCGCCACGACCCCAACGCCCCCCGCGAGGACGCATGAGCCCCGTTCGCGTCTACACCCGCACCGGCGACGGTGGCACCACGGGCCTGCTCGACGGCTCGCGCGTGGCCAAGGACGACCCGCGCCTCGAGGCCTACGGCACGGTCGACGAGACCCAGGCCTGCCTGGGCGAGGTCGAGGCCCTGCTGGCCGAGCTCCCCGCCGCACCCTGGCGCGACGACCTGGGTACGCGGCTCGATCGCGTACAGGCGACGTTGTTCGCGCTGAACGCGGCGCTGGCCGATCCCTCGGGGGCCGTGGTCAAGCGCGTGGGCGTCGACGCCACCGAGATCGCGGCCCTCGAGGGCTGGATGGACGCCATGCTCGATGCCATGCCACCCCAGACGCGCTTCGTGCGCCCGGGCGTCACGGTGTTGCAGGCGCGCCTGAACGTGGCCCGCACGGTCTGCCGCCGCGCCGAGCGGTGCATCGCCGCGCTGGGGGCCGGGGCCTTCCCGGCGGTCGGCCTCAGCTACGTGAACCGCCTGTCCGACTTCCTGTTCGTGGCGTCGCGCTTCGTGGTGTACGGCCAGGGGCGCGCCGAGCGCTTCTTCTGACTCCAGGGAGGTTCCCATGGCCGAAGAGCAGTGGGTCATCCTGTACGACTTCGACAACTTGAAGGCCGACCCGACGGTGGTGACCGAGGCCATCCGCGAACGGGGGCGCATCGTGTTCGCGCGTGCCTACGGCGACGCCATGCGGGATCAGAAGTACCGCGAGGTCTTCCTCGAGGCCAACGTGGAGATCATCGACCGCCCGCGCCTCAACAAGGCCGACCATCGCGGCAACGACATCCGCATGGCCATCGACGCGGTCGAGTTCGCCCTCCGGCACCCGAACGTCACGCACTTCGCGCTGGTCACGGGCGACACCGACTTCATTCCGCTCGTGAACCGCCTGAAGCTCTATGGCATGTACGTCACCATCGTGGGGTCGCGGCGCAACACCTCGCCCAAGATCATCCAGGCCTGCGATACCTACCTGTGCTACGAGGACCTGGTGCGCGAGGAGGTGCTCACCTCCGACGACTTCCAGAGCGACGCGCTGGCGCTGTACCGCAAGGCCGTCGACGCGCTCCGCGAGCAGGGCGGTCCGACCAGCCCGGCGCGGGTGCAGCGCATGCTGGCCCGCATCGACCCGAGCTTCCGCTGGCGTGACGGCGGCTTCCTCGAGTTCTCGGAGTTTCTCACCTGGGTCAAGGGCCAGCTCGATCGCGAGGAGAGCGTGGCCGTCGACGAGCCGGGCGAGCTGAACGGCAAGGAGATCCACGCCTTCAACCTGCTGCTCCGCGCCCTCGACAAGCTGCGCGAGGACGACGTCGCGGCCACGCCGATCCACGTGCGCGAGCAGATGGTGGGCCTCGATCCGTCGTTCGACGAGGCCTTGATGGGCTTCGCGTCCTTTGCGGCCTTCCTCGATCGCATGGGCGAGGCCGGCAACGTGGTACACGGCAAGACCTTCGTGCGCCTCGAGCCCGAGTTCGGGTGGCGGCGCGGCCTGAAGCGCCTGCAGATCACGCCCCAACCGGCGCTGCTCGACGCCTTCCTCAAGGCCTTCGAGACGCGCACCGTCGAGGCCGAGGCGGCCGAAGAGCGCCCCACCCTGGGCGAGATGGCCAGCCGCGTCAAGAAGGCCGTGAAGGCCTCGAATCAGAAGGTGAACGACCTGGTGCGCGCGGTGAAGTTCAGCGGCGCGGTGCTGCCCCTCGAGGGCGAGGGCTACGTCACCTTCCACCTCCCGTACCGCCTGGTCGCCAGCGGCGACGACCTGAAGCGCCGCGTGCTGAAGGGCTACCTGCGCAAGCTGGCGCGCGTGCAGTCGTTCAAGCGCACCGACCTGGCGCTCTTCGCGAGCATGCTGCAGGGCGACGACCGCGAAGAGCACCAGCAGCTGCTCCACGACCTGGCCCGCGAGATGGTCAAGGAGGGCCTGTTGAAGGCCACCAAGACCACCTTCAGCTACGTCAAGCGCGGCACCCCGGAGCCCGAGTCCGACGCGTAGGGACGCTGCTCGCGGCGCCGCAGGTCACTTGCCGCGCCGCCTCGGCGTCGATACACTCCCTGCATGAGCTTTCGCGACAAACTCGAAGCCACGCTGCGGTCCGTCGCGCCTCTTCTCGAGGTGCCCGGCGTGGTCGTCGGCGGCTCGGAGGTACCCAATCTCCTTCAGCCGGGCGCGGCGTCGACCCTGGTCGTCTCTGAGGACGTCGACCTCGTGATCCCGGTGTCGTCGCACCGCGCGGTCTGTGACCTGCTGCCGCGCCTCGTCGGCCTGCACCCGTCGCCCGACGAGCCTTCGGTGTGGCTGCCGGACGACGACGATCGTCTGATCGAGGTGAACTTCATCGGACAGGATCCTGCTATCGTCGACCCGGCCGATACGTACCTGCTCGACGCGCCGGGCTTGCCGCTCATGGTGTTCGGCCCGCTAACCCGAAAATCTCACAGTAAAGGTCGCATCGGACGCCCGGATCTGGTAAAAGCTGAGTTACCACACACAGTTAAACCAGACCCAGGGGCGTCGCGATGCACACAGACTGTACCGCAAGACAGAT
>Ga0172370_10002507_pt1 | contig 26464 bp, 29 predicted proteins | sample LakKiv5m_FD_114538 | JGI IMG/M metagenome (GOLD analysis project Ga0172370, IMG submission 114538) | Freshwater microbial communities from Kabuno Bay, South-Kivu, Congo - kab_022012_11.5m | ecosystem: Environmental > Aquatic > Freshwater > Lake | place: Democratic Republic of the Congo...
CCTACCTTGATGCGCTGGTGGTGGCGGTCTCGGCAGAGGGCTTGGGCGAGGCAGACCTGGGCGCGCGCTTCGACTCAGCGTTCGTGGAGCGCCTCAGGAAGATGAAGCCCTCGGTAAGCCCGCACCTCGAGGGCGGGGAGGGCGAGACATTCGTGTCAAATGCGCCCTTCTTCAGGCAAGCTCTCAGGATAAAGGGAATGGAAAAGGAGTGGGACGGCTCGCGCGGGGTCGCGACAATCGCCGCGCTTTAGTTGCCCGCAACGGCCTCTATCTTGTCGATTATGCCGTTCAGGTCCTGCCCGTACGCCGCGCGTATGCTTATTGCGGACGTGAACTTTGCCTCCACGGGAAGCTCTTTCTTTATCTGTATGGTGCTGTTGCCAAACGCCTTGGCGCTGGATATCGGGATGGTCGCCTGGATGGGCACCTCCTCCTGCACGCGGAACTGCACCGGCTGGCCTGTCGATGAAAGCCCCACGAGCTGGGTGTCTATGGGGATGACGAAGGAAAGCGGGATGTCAAACTCGGAAGGGAACAGGTCCTTTATCGGGTAGCTCCTGTCCAGGGAAATGGTGGTGGAAACCGGCGCGGTCATCACGATGTTCCTGTTCTGGAGCGTCCGCAAGTCCTCTGCAATGCCCATGAGCTGCGCCTTCTGCGCAGGCGAGAGCGGCTTTTCCATGAAATACGTCCCGTAAACGCTCAGGAGCGCGAGCGCAAGCGCGAGCACTGCCACCACCATGGTGGCGTTGCTTGAGCCCCCATGCTGCGCAGCATTTGGCGGCTGCGCCTGCGGCTCGGGCGCGGAATATGGCTTGCTGGCGCCTGGGCGCGAAAAGCTGGATGGGAGGTTGGAAGGCATAAGAATCACCATGCATCTTATCACCTCTCTTGTTTTTAAACTCTTACCGCAAATTTTTGCCAAGGTGAACTCCATGCCAAAGGTAACATTCAAGTCAGACGGAAAAACAGTGGAAGTGCCCGCAGGCACCCCCCTTGTGCAGGTTGCTGAGGACAACGGGGCATCCATACCATTCTCCTGCAAGGCAGGGGTATGCGTGTCCTGCCTGGTCAACGTGGTGAAAGGCATGGAGAACCTCACGCCCCCCACCGAGAACGAGAAGGCGACCCTGGAAGGGTTTGGCGCGAAGCCAAACCAGCGCCTTGCGTGCCAGGTGACGATAAACGGCGACGTTGAAGTGGAAAATCCCTGATTTTCCCGATGTGGAAAAATGATGTCCATCTCGCTTGACCGAGCATCCTATGCGGCCGGGGACACCATAACTGCCACCATCAGCGTGCGCGAGGCCAAGCCGCTCCCCGCGCGCAGCCTCGTTGCCACCCTTGCCTGCAACGAGCGCAAGCTGGTAAAGACCACGGTGGTGCTTGACAGGTACGACTATGACCGCGACCGCGAGCTTGGCCAGCCCTACCTCTCGCACATGGAAACAAAGACTGAGGAGCGGCAGAAGGCTGCGTTTGAGCAGGAAAAGCAATTATGCGGCGCGCACACTTTTTCAGGGGAGGAAAATTTCACAGTGCAATTCGCGCTCCCTGCAAACGCGCAGCCCACAAGCCGAGAGTTCGGGCACGACAATGCCATATATGTCTGGAAAATGCATGCAAAGCTTGACATCCCCATGGCAATAGACGAGCACGCGGAGGCCGAAGTCTTCGTGGAAGGGCTCTGATTTTACGGCAGGAGCAGCTTCAGGTAGAAAAGCAAGGACTGCGTCTTCTTCCTCTCCGCGTCGGAGTTCACCATGTTGACGAGCATCTGCCTCGCCTCGGGCTTGCCCGCAGCCTTCCCGATGAACAGGTTGAGCAGGAAGCGGGACCTGCACGCCCTCTGCAGGCGGTAGGAGTCCACCATCTCGGGGTAGATGTAATCCGCAAGCAGCCTGCCATAGCCTGCAAGCGACTCCTCGGAAAGCGGCGCGCTCCCGGGCGACTTCCCTATTGCCTCGCCAATTGTCAATGCAGCATACTTGCCGGAGCAAAGCGCATTGCCCACACCTTCGCCCGAGAACGGGTCCACAAGCGAGGCCGCGTCGCCCACGAGGGCCCAGCCGCTGCCAAAGCACTTCTTCCTGTATGAGCCAAGCGGGATTGCCCAGCCGCCAATCCTCCCGTCCAGCAACGCGCTTTTGAAGCGGGGCGCAATCGAGGCGTTCCTTTCAATCGCCTCGTTAAGAATAACGTTGGGATGCTTCCTCCCCCTGTTCAGGTCGGACGAGAGTATCCCCAGGCCGACATTCGCCCTGCCATCCGCCATGGGGAAAATCCAGAGGTAGCCCGGCAGCACGCCGTCAATGAAAAACAGCTCGATGTTCTCCGTCAGCCCCTCCACGCCGGTGTAATAGCCCCTCACGCCCGAATAGACATGCTCAAGCGGCTGGCTGGGCAGCTTCAGCAATCTCGAAACCGCTGACGCCGCCCCGTCCGCGCCCACCACCACGCGCGAGCGGAAGGACAGCTTTGCCTTGTCGGAAAAGCGCGTCCCGGCAATGCCTGACACAGCATCCCCCTCGCGCAGCAGCTCCTCCGTGGAGAAGCCCATGAGAAGCGAGATTTTCGGGTGCGCCTCAGCCGCGCTGAAAAACGAATGGTCGGTGTCCATGCGCGCAATCGTGTAGCCCGAAAACGGCATGCCCTCTGCATTGGGGAAAGGCACGTCCACCCTCTTGCCGTTCGGGGAGATGAGCGCAAGGCCGCGCACAATGCCGTGCGGCTTTTTCCCAAGCCCCTCCAGCACGCCAAGCTCGCGCGCCACCCCGATTGACTTCCCTGAAAAGGCATCGCCGCAAACCTTCTCGCGGGGAAACGCTTGCACCTTGTCCACAAGCAGCACTTCCCTCCCCGCATTGGCAAGGAAAAGCGCGCATGAGCAGCCCGAAGGGCCTGCGCCTACCACTATGGCATCGTAAAGCGTCCCCTCATCTGGTCCTTTTGCCATAAACACGCCGTGTCAAATATAAACCATCACATTAAAAATGCTCACATGGCGCGCCAGGGACGGGAAGGGCTGATACGCAGCATATGGCAGCCGCCGCAAAAGTGGAAAACGAAAGGGGCATGGCTGTGGTGGTTCTGGCTGTTTTTCATCCACGACGAAAACACCAAAAAAACAGGCAAGTGCCGCCAGCTGATGGTGCTATGGTCCATCAAGAACGACCCTGCCATCAAGTGCAACTCGCTTGACATACGCATCCCGCGGCAGGTTGAAGCCAGGGCGGACGGGACGCACCGCCTCAACGGCGCTGCCGCGGCATGGTATTTTGACGGCAGGGAAATGCACGAGGATTTTGTGCTCGAAACAACGCATATGGAGCTTGACCCACTGCGCTGCTCGCTTGCTGCGCCCGGGAAAACGCCAAGCTCCTTCTCCCGCCAAGGGAAGGGCTTCATAACAAAAATAAAATCAGGCAAGCACGAGTTTCAGCTCGTGGCAAGGCAGACTGACCTGCGATGGCCAGTGGGGCCGACGCACGGCAGCACGAAGCTTCCTGCGGGCATGCACGTGGAAGGCACCCGGATAGAGGCGACCTCGCTTTCCGGCACAGAAACCCTCAACGGCAAAAAACGGGCAATTTCCGGCACCGCCTATTTCCAGAAGATACTGCTCGCCTGCCCCCCGCCGCAGTGGTATTGGGGGCTTTACCATTTTTCCGACGGCAGCTTCTTCACCTACATGGCGCCCTACATAGGCAGGGCAACGCTTGCCGACAATGCCTGGGTTGGCGCGGGCCTCAAAAAGCCGGCGTTCCCCCTCAAGCAGGACATCATGCTCTTCCACGCGCCGACGGGGCGCGTCTTCGAGGGCAGCAGGCTCACCGTCTCCCCCCGCAGGATAGGCGGCACGCAAAACTACCTGCACGGGATTGAGGGCGGCGGCAAGGGCTTTTCCATAAGCGCAACCGCGCGCGCATACGCGCACGCCTGCTGGTCGTTCGAGAAAAAGATAGGCGGCCTCCCAGCGAAATCCACATTCAAGTACAACGAGTACCCTGCCGTGCTCGAGTCGCTTGTGCTCACCACTTCCTCGGGCGAGGCAATCTCCCTGAAAAACGGCTGGGGGAACATGGAAAATTCCTGGGGATTCCTGATATAGGAATTTTCCAGAAGCCGCCAGAGCGGCTAAGATGGAAAATTCCTGGGGATTCCTGATTTAGCCTGGGCTGGCAGGCTCCAAACGCGCGCGTCATATCTCCTTGGCAGGCGCTTTGAGCGCCTCGCGTATGGTGTCTGCGAGCTCGGCCGCAGCGTTTGTCTTGGGCAGGAATCCCACCCCCGGGTAGCGCTTCCCCACCTCTTCCCTCACCACCTCGGGCAGCCCCACCGCAGAAAGCACGAGCACGCGCGTCTTTATCTTCTTGGCCGAAATCTTCTCAAGCACGCCCCACCCGGAAACGCGCGGCATTATCATGTCGAGCAATATAAGGTCGTGCTTCTTTGCCGCGGCCTTCTTCACGCCGTCCAGCGCCCCGTTTGCGGTCTCCACGTCCGAGAACCCGTTCGAGGCAAGAAGCAGGGCAACGCTCTTCCTCACGTCAGCATCGTCGTCTATTATCAGGATGCTTGCGTCATTTTTTTTCATCCAAACCCCCTCCATTCGCAGGTATCGAGAAGCGGAATATCGCCCCCCTTGGCTTGTTCGGCTCGTACCAGACGTCCCCGGAATGCCCGCGCGCGATTTCCCTTGTCATGAAAAGCCCCACTCCGGTGCCTGGCGCGTTCGGGTCCTCCTTGAAGAACTTCCGGAAAAGCTTCCTGCGGTTTTCAGGCCTTATCCCCTCGCCATGGTTCGCTATCGAGAACTCCGCCGCCCTGCCCTTCCTCGCGACTTCCACATAGATGTCCTTCCTGTCGCAGTACTTCACGGCGTTTGAGAACAGGTTGCCAAGCGCATACTGGAGCAGCCTGCGGTCCCCCTGCACCATCAGGCGCCTGCCGGCCCCTTCCAGGTGTATCTTTGCCCCCTTCACGCTGGCAAAATCCTGGTATTCCCTGGCAACGTCCTTTGCCAGCGACGCAAAGTCCAGCTCCTCCTTCTGCACGTCCTTCCCGTATTCGAAGCGCGAAAGCTGGATTATCTCCTCGATCTTCTGCTTGAGCCTCTCCATGTTGCGCTTTATCATCCTCTCGCTTTCCCTGCGCTGCCCCTTCCCCATGTTCTTCCCAGCCGCCAGGTTCATCTCGATGACGGCCAGGGGGCTCTTGAGCTCATGGCCTATGTTGAACAGGAACTGGTTCTTCGACCTCTCCATGCTGCGCAGCCTCGCGTTCGCGTCTGCAAGCTGGCGCGTTTTCCGCTTCACATCGTTGCGCAGCCTGCGGCCGTAGCTCACCTGGCTGCGGAGGAGCGCATGCTGCGCGGACTTCAGCCTTGCAAGCATCTTGTTTATGCCCACCGCCAGGTGCGTTATCTCGTCCCCGCCGCCGTCAGGCAGGATGGTCTCCACATTCCCGTTGGGCTTCCCGACCAGTTCTGCCTGGTCCCCGAGCCGCTTGAGGCGCGAGATTGCGAACACGTCCAGCAGCACGAAGTTGAGCGCCTCGAACACCACTGCCGCCACGAAAAGCATCGCAAGCATGTAAAGGGAGTTCTTCTCGAACTCGATATAATCGTCCCTGGGGCTTTCCACCCTAAAGATTGCCACCGGCATGCCATGGAGGTCCCTTGCGATGAAATAGCCTGCCACCGCTGCGTCGCTTATGGGCCGTATCAGCGTGGAGTTCCCCGAGGATGCCATGCTGTCCGCGGCGGACTGGTAATCAGTGGGCACCATGCCCCCCATCTGCCACATCGTGGTGGTGATGCTGCGGGCCCCTGCAAGGGAAGCGATGTCTTCCTTGCTTATGTACCTTGCCATCACCAGCGTCCCCCGCTCAGGGCCTTCCCCCTTGCTTGTGAGTATGGGGCGCGACACGACCACGGCAATCCTGCCCCCCAGCATCATTATCCCCTCCACGCTCCCGTTGCCGTGCATCAGGAGCGGGCAGTCAGGGGGAAGGATTGCAAGCTCCGGGGGCACTGGGCCGGCAGGGGCGCTTCCAATCTTCACCATCTTCACAAGCACGGTCCGCCCTTCCTTGTCGTAGAAGGCGATGATGTGTATGTGCGCTGCCGCGAGGGAGGCGTCCTCCAGGTTGCTTATTATGTACGCCTGGTTCTTGTCCTCTATGAACCTGTACGTGTCGTCCCACGACGCCCAGTCGCCAAGCGTCCTGCCAAGCTGGGTTGCCTCGTCTGCAAGGCGCGCATTCGCGTCCTGTATCAGGTTCCTCATGTTCCTCTGCTCAAGCGCCATGGCATTCTGGTACATGGTGCTGTAGATTATCCCGTAGACGCCAAGTATGATGAGCACGAGCATGATGCCTGTAATCAGGAAGGTCTTGAGTCTAAGCTCCATCGCGCACCACGATGCATCCTTCACTCCTCCCAATTAAAACCCTTTCGCTTCGCATCCGCGGTTTTATGGAAAGGAAGATGGCCGGATTTTTATAAAAATAAAAAGTCGCCGGCCGATTTGTCTGACGGCAAATGGTCGCGTTTTTCATAAATAAAAAACGCCGACGAGGAGAGCGACGCCGCAAGGCGGCGCGATTTCGCCCGCAGGCGAAACCTCGTCAGGCGTGAGCGAAGCGAACGCCGACGAGGAGAGCGACAGCTATGCTGTCGCGATTTCGTCCGAAGGACGAAACCGAGAAGGCGAAACGAAGTTTCGCCGACGAGGAGATTTGAACTCCTAAGCCCCGAAGGGCACTAGATTTCAAGTCTAGCGCGATACCAGGTTCTGCCACGTCGGCATGTTTATCTCGCTGCAGCGAGATTGACAGACGGCGGGCAAAGCCCGCCGGACTTTTCCACGTGGCAGGCATTTGGCTGTCCACTTTTTGCCCGAGGGCAAAAAGGGATGCCTTTTTCCGTCAGGAAAAAGGGCACAGGCCAAATCCAACTGCCACGTCGGCACAGCCAAATCCCCGCAGGGATTTGGGTGGATCAGTCGAGCCGCGCTCGACTGGACCGCCACTGCTTGCAGTGGCGCGCGTTCTACTTGGCAAAGAAAGGGTTTTAAAGCTCTTTCAATGAAAAGGCGGACAAGACGATAAGAAAGCAAAGAATGCGGCAACAAGGCGACCAAAGAAAAAAAACGGTTAAAGAAAAGAAGGCGATTCGGATGAAAAGCAAGGCAGGCAACCCCTCAGCGAATTTAATATCCGTCACTCCCACGGCCCAGCCCAAAATAGCCCCCTTGGCGCGCAATCCAATCGAATTCATTGACCAGCGGCCACAGCCGGATGAGGCGGGCGAGCGCTTCCGCCTTATAAGAGTCGCCCTGGAAAAGGACATAGTCATGTATGGCAGCAAAAACAGCCGCATGCCCCAGGTCCAGGAAATCAGCCCAGGGCAGGGGCGCACCATCGCCGAGGTGATGTTCGAGCGCCTTGGCACGTACTATGGCAAGTCCTTCGAGGATTTCCTGGCCGACATAGATGGCAGGAATGATTTTTCCACCCCGTTTTTCGTGGCATACGGCAGGATGGGCTGGCCCACGGGCGCGGCATTCCCCATAAGGAAAGACCACCTGCCGCGCGATTCTGCCGAGCTTGCAAGCGAGGCATACTGGGCGGCAGAGGACCCTGATGGCAAATACCTCGTGTTCCGCAAGCTGGTTTCAGACACGGAATGGACCCCCGGGCTCGGCAAGAGGCTCATCAGCGGCGGCATACTGCCCCTGGGCAGGGCGCTTTTAGGCCAAGGCGGGCTTGAGGGCATGCATGCCTATGTTTTCCCAAGCAGCTATGGTGCGGTCTCCTCCAAAATCGGCATTGGCGACTACCTGGCTGGCATGGGCGACAAGAATTACCTGCTCCACAGCAGCATAGGCGCCAGGCGCGGCAGGATATTCGAGAACGCCTGCAACCACGTGAGCCAGACGGGCGGCATAATTTTTGAGATGGACTATACGCACCTGCTCATCTAGCTCACGCTGATTTTCGCAAAAATAAAAAATTCGGAACAGAAAAGCCCACCCCTGGGCAATCAATTGCTGTTATGTCCTTGCGGCCGGCATCTCCTTGTCCAGCGCCTTATGGATGGTCGCGGCTATGAAGTCGGCCTCTGCGCGTGTCATGGAAAGCGGGTTGAGCATGCGCAGCACCCCGTTGCCTGCAGTGCTTATGAGCAGGCCCCTGTTGGCGCATTCAATCGCATAGCCGAATGCGCGCTTCTTTGTTGCGTCTCCTTCGAGCTCGATTGCGACCATTGCGCCCATGCCGCGGGCTTCCTTTACCAGCGGGTGGCCGTCCAGATGGAGCCTCAGGGCATTCACAAGGTATTCGCCCGTTTCCCGTGAATTCGCAAGAAGCGCATTGTCATGTATGTGGCGCAGCGTGAACAATGCAATGTCGCAGGCAAGCGGGTTGCCGGTGTAGGTGTTGCCGTGCCTGTGCTCGCCGAATTCAATTCCAGGGGCGGCATAAATTATCGATACCGGCACCATCGCGCCCGAAGTTATCTTGCCAGTGACTATTATGTCAGGCCTTGCGCCAAGCGCAATGCTTGCGAACCAATCCCCTGTCCTTGCAAACGTCTGGACCTCGTCTGCCACCATGAGGGAGCCATGGCGGTCGCAAAACTCGCGCACGGATGGCAAGTAGTCCCTGCCAGGAATGATGATTCCTGATTCGCCCTGTATGGGCTCGTAATGCACTGACATTACCCTGTTGCCGTATTCCCCGAATGCCTTTGCCAGCGCCGCAACATCGCCGAACTTGACAAAGACCACTTTCTTGTCTATTTTCGGGAAGCCGCCTATCACGCCCGGCTTTGCGTTCAGGTTTATGGCATAGCCGGTCCTTCCGTGGAAGCCGCCATGCATGGCGATTATCACGTCGCGCTGCTCGTATTCCCCCCTGTTGCCGAAATACTCGCAGGCAAGCTTCAGCGCTGCATCGTTGCTTTCGCTTCCTGAGTTGAGCATGTAGAATTTGTAGCCTGGAAGGATATTGGTGAACAGGCCGCCCGTTTTCCCGAACAGGTACTTGTCCAGCGCAGCGCGGGAAGGCGAATGAAAGCTTGCTGCCGCCAGCGCGCCCTTGCCTGCCCTTGCGCGCATTATGCCGACGATATCCGGGTTGCCGTGCCCGGCTGCCGATGCCACCCCGTAGAAGTTGAATGAGTCGTATGCCTTGATTACCTCGCCCTTCCTCCCGCCTTCTGTTGGGACAATGTACAAGTGCTTGCCAGAGGCGCCTGCGGGTATGAAAGGATACATGTCGTTTAAGTAGGTGTTCATGTAATGTGGGCCGCCCTTAGCCTCCGAGTCAACCTCGCCTGGGGAGAATCTTTTGCTGTACTTGGCCATGTATTCAAGGTACTTTATGGAGGCGTTACTGATGGTGATTTTCCTCCTGCTGCCCCCCTCGGCAAGCGGGCCAGGCACAATGCCCTTTATCGTCTTTCTGGTGAAAAAAATCTTTGTAGAATCATAAACTCTCGCAAATTTCAAATTTACCGGACCATTCAAATTCACTAGACCACCCACTGATGTCTGTTGGGGCTTTTTGGGGATAAACTATTTATAAATGTATTTCATTTACCACAAAAGAACTGCATGGCTTTCCCGTCCGCTTCCGCTACTCCTTGCAAAATAAAAAACTCAGAACGGAAAAAAGAAGTTATTCAAGGCTTATCTTCACCTGCACGTTCTCAGGCACGCGGACGCGCATGATCTGGCGCAGCGTGCGTTCGTCGCCCGCGACGTCGATGACGCGCTTGTGTATCCTCATCTCCCAGTGCTCATAGGTGTCCGAGCCGTCCCCGCAGGGCGTGCGCCGGGTGGTGACTGACATCCGGTGGGTAGGCAATGGGACAGGGCCCTTTATCTCGACTCCTGTCGCCTTTGCAATCTCCACAATCTGCTTGCAGACCTCCTCGAGCTCTTCGGGAGTCTTCCCAATCAACTTGATTCTTGCCTTGCCCATTGTTTCACCAATTCTCCGTTCCGATTCGCGTCGACCGGACACTTTTTCATAAAAATTAATAAAAAAATAAAAATTTAAGCCGTCTTCGGCACGACGTCAAGCACCACGCCTGCAGCCACAGTCTGGCCCATGTCGCGGATGGCAAACCTGCCAAGCGGGGGGAAGTCGGAGAATTTCTCGACCACCACGGGCTTGAGCGGTTTTATCTTCACAATCGCCACGTCTCCCGACTTGAGGAAGTCCGGGTTCTTCTGCATGGTTGCGCCGGTCTTGGGGTCCTTCTTCTCCAGCAACTCCACGAACGTGCAGGCTATCTGCGCGGTGTGCAGGTGGAAGACGGGGGTGTATCCCTTTCCGATTGCAGTCGGGTGCTCGAGCACCACGATTTGCGCCGTGAACTCCGCGGCCACCTTGGGCGGGCTGTTCACAGGCCCCACGACCTCTCCGCGCTTCACGTCCTTCTTGTCGACGTTCTTCACGTTGAAACCTACGTTGTCGCCTGGCACTGCCTGCTGCAGCTCCTGGTGGTGCATCTCGATCTTCTTCACCTCTCCCTTTGCGCCGGAGGGCATGAAGACCACCGTCTCGTTGAGGTGCAGTATGCCTGTCTCCACGCGGCCCACCGGCACGGTGCCGTGGCCTGTGATTGTGAAGACGTCCTGGATGGGAAGGCGCAGCGCCTTGTCCGTCGGCTTCACGGGCGCAGTGAGCTTGTCGAAGCACTCAAGGAGCGTCGGGCCGGAATACCACGGCATCTTGTCGGACTTTACCTTGATGTTGTCCCCCTGCCAGCCCGAGTACGGGACGAACGGGATGTCCTCGACCTTGTAGCCGATGTTCTTCAGAAGCGTGGAAAGAGCCACCTTGGTCTCGTCGAACTTGACATGGTCGAAGTTGACCGCGTCCATCTTGTTGACCGCCACGATGAGCTGCTTGATGCCCAGCACTTTCGCAAGGAACGCGTGCTCCTTTGTCTGCGCCTGGACGCCTTCCTTCGCGGAGCACACGAGCACCGCGGCGTCGGCCTGCGACGCTCCGGTAATCATGTTCTTGACAAAGTCCCTGTGGCCCGGCGCGTCGATGATGGTGAAGTAGTACTTGTTCGTCATGAACTCCTTGTGGGAGAGGTCGATGGTCACGCCTCTCTCGCGCTCCTCCTTGAGCGTGTCCATGGTGAAGGCGAACTCGAAGGTTGCCTTTCCGACCTTCTCTGCCTCCTCTTTCAGCTTCCTCAGCTGCTGCTCGGTGAGCGCGCCGGTCTCGTACAAGATGCGCCCTACAGACGTTGACTTGCCGTGGTCCACGTGCCCGATGAATATCAGGTTAAGATGCTCTTTTTCTGCCATTACAATACACCTCCTACTATGAACTTTGACCAAAAGCAAACAAAAGCCAGTCTGCTGCAAGTCGAAAGCACCTCTATTTTAGAGGATTAGTTTAAAAACATTCCTTCCTTCCGTTGCCTCTTACTTCTTCTTCTTAGTTGCGCTTTTTCGGCGCAACATCAGAAAAAGCCCCTTAGGCTTTTTTCTTCTTTCCGAAGTTCCCGCGCGGCTTTGCCACCTTTATCTCCGGGAACGTGCCAGACAGCGTCTCGGTGTCAAGATTTGTCTTGAAACCAAGCCGGTCAACCAGGCACTTTACAAAATAATTCTCGGCAATTGGCAAATGCGCAGGCGTCGGGCATGCCGGAAGCAGCTGCGCTTTGAGCTCAGTCGGCTTGAGTGCGGACAATGCCTCGGAGAGCGAAACAAACGACTTGCGCTTGCCCCCTGCCATCTTCTCAGCCATTGCCTCGATTGCCTCCTGGTTTATGCCTGTGAACTCATAGGATTTGCGCGAGATGGTGGCCTCTGCGGATGCAAGCGCCGCAGCCACTTCCTGCGGAGTGGTCTTCTCGTCGATGGACAGCTTCTTTATCACCATCCAGCCGCGATAGCGCGCAGTGAAGATAACCTCTCCTTCTTCCATGGAAACACCCCCGCACTGCTCACTTCTTGACGCGGATGTCCTTGCGCTTTGCGCGCATGTAAATAGAGCCGCACTTGCGGCACTTCTTCGCCGCGCGCTTGTTCCTCGTCTTGCACTTGCGGCAAATGAATATGTTCGATATCACGGCGTCAGCTTCTGCGAATTTTCCCATAATTTCACCCTCGATAAATGCGATTGCGGGTCAATTCAACTGACCAAAGTTTAAATTCTTATCTATGAAGAAGATTCCGTCGCAATATCTGCAAATCAGCCCCTGTAGCTCATCGGTAGAGCGGTTGTCTTGTAAGAAACCCTTTTTCGGCGCTCCGAAAAAGCGTTTCATCGGAAATTACAAGCAAACAACAGGCACCGAGTTCAATTCTCGGCGGGGGCTAGCTCGTTCCACTCACTAGCCAGCCCGCCTTTTGCGCTCTGGCGCAAAAACCCGCCAATGCTGCGCGTTGACGGTCGGCTGGGGCTTACGGATGTTTTTTACGTCTTAGAATTGCAATTACTGCGTTCAACTTTGGAGGGTCACCGACGCTAAAAGCTCTCAATCTGCGGTTTGCCTTTCCGCGATTGTTTGACAGCTATTTTCTATTGCCGTTCGAATCCAGCATGTCTTCAGTGTGCACTGGCTTGAACCACTTTTGAGCAATCACAGTCGGAATCACTGCGGAAGCAACCACAACTGCAACTAACACCGAGAACTGCGTCTGGTCTATGTATCCTGCCTGATAACCAAACACGGACGATATTGTGCCAAATGTGAGCCCAGTGCTCATCAGGAGCGTGGAATACATTTCATTTTTGGGCAGATATTTCTTGGCAAGGAAGTAAACGCCTATGAACTTCGCAACCTGCTTGACTGCCAATAGCACGACAAAGAGCCCGAATGCCCCAAAAACCAACGGCAGGGACACGTTCATACCGCCCACTATGAAGAAGAAAGGCGTGATAAGTGCATAAGCCACTGTCCGAAGCCTGTTCCGAACTTCTTTGGTGTCCGAAAGCTCGGTGAAATAAGGGGACATGAAAAGCCCGAGCAGGAACGCAGGCAAAACCGCATGGCTTGCACCGACTGCCGCAAAGAACATGAAGATAAGGAGCAGCATGAGAAGATACTTTATCTCAGGCTCTATCACCTTGTTCTTGTATGCGCGGTTGCTGAACAGAAGTCTAGAGTGCTTGACCGCGAAATATATCGCTGCGCCAGAGATTACAATGAATTCAAGCGTGCCGAAAGTTGGCTTTATGAAAAGGATTGAAAGCGCAAACGCGGTTCCAATGTCTGTGATGAATGTCGAAGCCATGAGCAGCTTGCCAAGGTGTGTGCGAGACAGCCCAGTTTCCACGAGCACGGAATAGACGACTGCAAGGGAAGTGGTTGAAAGGGCACAGCCCGCAATGAGGGACGCATCCAACGTCCAACCTGCAATGAAATAAGTATAGGCTATAGCACCAAGGAAAGGCACAAGGAAAGAAGCGCCCCCGATAAGCATGCTTTCCTTGAATTTTGAGCGAAGCAGTGGCAAATCTACCTCTGCGCCTGCAAGGAATGTAAGCACTATGCCTCCAAAGCCTGCTAAGTAAGTCATCCAAGGTTCTGCCTGAAAGCCAAAGTAGTTTCCTGCGATTACACCAAGCAAAAGTTCCACGATTGCAACTGATATGCCGAGCCTAAGCGAGATAATGCTTGCAAGGAATACAAGAATTCCTGCTATTAGTGGTACCATGCTGGTTTCCATCAAAGCTCACCTTTCGCTAAGTAGAAGCTATCAGCCTTGATGGCGGTTTGCTGGTCGCAGGCGAGCTTCATCGCCACATGTTTAACTGATAAAGAAGTTTTAAACCTTTCCAAGAAGTCTGGGCAACGGCGTACCTAGCGGAAAAACCTTCAAAGTGCCAATTTTTGGCTTATCAGTGCGGAGTTTTTGACGCCGTAGCTCCTCCAAAGTCGAACCAACCATTGGATTCTCGGCGGGGCTTCACTTCCCACTTTTTCGCCCCGCGAAAAAGGGGCCCCTTTTTGCTTCGCAAAAAGTGGGCGTTCAGCCCCCGTCTGTCGCAAACCTGCGGTTTGCTCCATCGGCGGGCTTCCTGCTTTTTTCGAAGAGCCTTCCTGCGCAGCCTTTTAAATTTTCAAGCGCACATCTGAAGCGTGCAAACATATGGCGACCCGCCAGGGAAATCATCCGGCAAAACAGGGATCATGCTCCGCGATGTCGAGATGAAGCAGGACAACACTGCAAGGCGCCCTTATAGCGGCGTCCATATCCGCCCTGTCATTGTGAAAGGCACCCGCCTGAGCATCGACGCCGGCATATTCGACAAAATCGTGAAGTGGGCAAGCAAGAAAGACACGTTCAGCAACGACAAGGAATTCCGGGACAAAATCCTCTCATTTGAGATCTATCTTTACTGCATGAAGCAAGCTGGGATTGCCGGCCATCATCCTTTCAGCAATCCTGGTGGCAACACAGGGTATTTCCTGACCCAAAAAGAGGCGGCGCTGCTTGAGGGCAAGCTCAAGCCCTTTCTTGTTAGGCTCGACATGATGAGCGCCAAGTCGGGCAGTGCTTTCCAGGATTTCTGCAGGTATATATGTGGTGCTTCTGAGCCTCTTGACAAGGGGCTTTTCGACATCATAAGCGCCCATCCAAGGGGCATGGAAAAATGCAACATGATCTCCGCGCTCTGGAAATGCGCAGGGGTTGCCGGGCAAAAAACCATGGCCGGTAAAATCTCCGAGATAAACAAGCGCATGGCTGTGCTGGAGAGGCTGGGCATCCAAAGCCCCAACCGGTACGGCTACGATGCGCTTGAGAATGTCTATCTCACATTAACTGGAAAGAATGCCGGGGGCAAGCTCGCGTATGTCATGTTTCCAAAAGAAGACTGGAACGGGGCATTTTACCAAGACCAGGAAGTTTTCAAGAGCCTGTTGGACAAGGGCTACTCGCTCATAATCTGCGAGGCTGGAACTGATACTGAGATGAAGGAAAGATGGTTCAACCACGGGCTTCTTGAATCTGACAAGCAGGCTAATGCACTTAAAGGGAAAAAATACGCAGGCTTCATATGGGGCGCTCACGCAAGCCCGACCTCGATGTGCCTGTCCTCTAGCCTCTTCCAGGGCAGCAGGTACTTCACCACCAAGGACGAGAAGTGGATGGGCAAGTTCGACTTTGGCTCCATGCTTGATGACAAGGCAAAAGGCGTCCTGATTGCCTGCAGCGCCGGAAAGAAAGAAACAGAGTACTCATTCTTCCCGCTGCCTGTCCTGCCCTATATTGCAGTTGTGCAAGTCCCTTCCAAGAACATTTCGCAGGTGGCAAGCAACCTCACAAAAACCGACGTTTATGGCGCCCCTGGTGTTTCGGCAGGAACCCAGATCAAATTCGACTCGGAAGGCAGGATAAACGGGGCGCTTTACTATGTAACAGAAGGCAATGAAGGGTGGTTCGCAGGAGCTTCCTCAAACCCCAAAAGCGCATCCATGAAAGCCAGGAAGCCATAGCAAGCCCGCGCCTCCTGCTTGGCAGTTGCAAATCTTCTAGCTCGATAGCCTCACACAGGGCCGCCATATCTGCCAGTCAATGTTATATATTATTCCGGAGCACTGCAGCCACCAAGGTGGTTTGATGGAAATAATCCACGTTCTGATGGCAGAGCACCGTGTGATTGAGCGCATGGTGGCGCTTCTGAAAAAGGAGCTGGGTACCGAGGCGCTTTCAAGCACGGCAAACCCCGCTTTCATCTATTCTGCAGTGGACTTCTTCAAGAATTACGCCGACACCACTCACCACGGCAAGGAGGAGGGCATACTCTTCAAGCAGCTCGAGTCCAAGACACTGACTCCGGAGAACAAGTCCGTGATGGACCAATTGGTGCGCGAGCACAAGATTGCGCGCGAGGAAGTCAAAGGGCTTTTCGAATCTGCCCAGCGCTATGAGCGGGGCGATTTGGATGCCTTGGTACACATCTCCACCCACCTCAAGCGGCTGATAGATCTTTACTCCCCGCACATAGTGCTTGAAGACAAGCACTTTTTCGTGGATGCCATGGGCTATTTCTCGCAAGAGGAAAGAGCACAGATGCTTGACGACGCCTATGACCACGACGCGGACATGGCGCACAAGAAGTATGTTGACTTAGTGGTGCGCTACGAGAGCAAGTGAGGCTTTCAGGCTTCGCGTATGAACTGGCAATCAGGAGTCACTTCGACAAAGTGGTGCGCGCGCCCTTCGCGGAAATCAGCGCACTGGTTTTCAGGCAAGTCGTCAACCGCCTCGCGCGGCGAGTGCGCAACATCGCACACCCAATCGCTCTCAACAATGCCGAGGCAGGGCCCTGGCGACATGTCAATCCCCTTCTTCTCGGAAGCGCTGCAGTGCATCTGGCACTTCTGGACAACCGACATGGCTGACTTTTCGTCAGGGGCAAGCCGGTCATCCGCGCAGCCGAAAAGAAAGAGCAAGGCAAGCGCCAGCGCAATTGCCTTCATCAAATCATGCCTCTCCTTTTTCCCACTAGCCTTCGCGCGTGCATTATGAGGTCCCAGACAAAAGCGAATGCCACCAGGAAAGAGATCTCGTCGCCAAGGGAGAAGAACGCGGGCAGCTGGAAGAATGCATAGATTTCAGGCATAATCATGGCAAGCAGCAAGAACATCGATGCAAAGCCAATGTCACGCAATATTATGCTCTCATCCTTTGCGTTCTTCTTGTGGCGTGCAATGGTGTGGGAAAGCGCATCAAGCACAGGCCTGATATCTTGCAATATCCTAATGAGATAATAGGCTACTGGCAGCCCGCCAAGGATCAGGATCGCCGCCCTCACATTCACGCTTGTCGCCCCTGATGCAGTTGCGGCAAACCTGGCAAGCCACATCATAATCAGTATGATGACGATGGCGACCAGCTTCTTGGCAATGCATTTCCAGCACACCACCGAAACGCGCCAGAAACTCCCGCTCGGGGAGAAATCCCTCACGATGCTCGAGAAATATTTCGCAAACGCGCCGCCTGTGGAAACTGCGCGTGCCGGCATCAGCTTCCTTGCAATCTCGGCAATCCTTTCCTGCCTGTCAAGCAGGAAAGAGGAAACCAGCGCCGTCACTACGACCCCGAACGACCCCACTGACAGCAGCAGCTGCTCCGTGGTGCCGGTTGCCACGCTGGCAATGATGAGCGAGAACTCCCCCAACACCACCATGGAGGACGCGCCGAACAGCGCAGACCTGCCCCTGGTGCCGGTGGAATAAAGCAGCACAAACTCCGAAGCAAAGCATACGATCATGAATACTGCTGAGAGTGCCACTGCAAAGCCAAGGTTGCCCCACACTGCAGCCGGGTCTATCTGCATGCCCAGTGAAAGGAAGAAGAATGCGGCAAATGTCAGGAGCAACGGATGTATTGTCTTTTGGATGGTGCGCGAGTTGGGCAATGTCGCTATTATGCTACCTGCCAGGAAAGCGCCAATTGTCGGTGACAAGCCGAAGAAGTCCGCGACAAAGCTCATGACAAGGCAGAGCGTGAAAGCCACGAATATGAGAGCCTCCTCGCTGAATTTGGAGGTCAGCCTCACAAGGGCGCCGCTTGCATGCCTGCGCGCGAACAGGTAGAACACGCCAAGCAACGCAAGCGATATGAATATCGAGAAAATCTTGTTCTCCTGCGTGGGTGCGCCAGAATCATCCAGGCTGGTAAAAAAGGTGAGCGTCGCCACCGCCACAAGGTCTTCCACTATAAGCATGGAAAACAAAAGCGGCATGAGCTTGTTTTTCGCGTTTCCCTTCTCCCCCGCTATCTTGTACATTATCGCAGTGCTGGTGATCGCCACCATTGCGCCAACATACATTGCCGCAGTCAAATCCAGCCCGAAATAAAGCGCCACTTCATATCCAAAGAAAAACAATATCGACATCTTGAAAAAAGTTACAAGTATCGCGCGGAAGCCCGAGCGCAGCATGCGCGAAATCGAGAACTCAATGCCCACTGTGAACAAAAGCAATATGGCGCCAAGCTCGGAAAAGGTGCTGATTAGCTGCTGGCTTTTGACAAGCGCAAGCGCGTTGGGGCCTGCCACCATGCCGAAAACAAGCAAGCCAACCACGTATGGTATCTTGAGGCGCGCGGCAAGCAAAATGCCCAATAAGGCGAACACTACAAAGAATGAAAATTCCACGAGCTGGAGCGTTGTTTCTGCCATTTCCCACTACCTGAACAGTGATGATAGCGAGGCAAGCTTTAATAGTTTGCCCAATGGCAGCGAGGAGAGCGATTTCTTCCCGCTCCGCGAAAAAGCCAGCCAGTTCTCAATCTGCTTTCGCAGCGCCTTCCTCTTGGCATACTTGCCCCTGCCTGCAAGGATTGCCTGCGCAAGCTCGGATGGCAGCATGGCAGCCACTTTCTTCACATTCCCCTCGCCGTCGCGCTTGAACGTATCGACCTTGGCAAGCACTGCCTCCAGCTGCTTCTCAGCGCCCTCATGCTCCTTGACAAGCGCCTCAATCCTCTTCTCAGCTTCCTTCTCAGTCTCATGCGTTGCGCGGATGCGCGCCTCCTCGGGCGTGAGCGCGATTATGCGCGGCTGCCCCGGCGCACCCTCCAGCCTCTCAAGTTTTATCCTCTTCTGCTCCTCCTGCTCTTGCTCATGCCTTTCATGCACTGCCTCGCCTGCGGCAGCGCAGTAGAGCATCTGGGGTGTGGTGGAGCCGTGTAGTATTCCTGCTGACACTGCTTCGCCTGCAGAAAGCGGCATCATGATGCCAGACTGCTGCTTCTCCTCTTCATTGTCTTTCTCCTTCTCGGTAACAGTCTCGGTCCTTCCGGATTCTGCCTGCGATTGCTTCATGTCATCATTGTAATATCCCCATGCGAAAGTGGTTGCGGATTTCACCTTGGTCTCAGCCCCTGCCTGCTGCTGCACGCTTTCCACAACCGCCTTGCTCCGCTCCCCCTCGTTCGCGGCATTTTTCACCTCGGAAAGCTTCATGGCGTTCTGCACGTACTTGGCAGCGTTCTCATATCCCCAGACAAACGAGCCAGCATTGATGGCATTCTGCGCGCCGGGCGTGAGGGTGGACATGAACTTGCTGACTCCTTGCTTGCGGAATTCGCGCTCAAGGCTTTGCAGCGCACCTGCGAACTGCTCGTCAGGCATTGCCATCGCCGCGGCGAGGAAGTCTGCATTCTTTCCAACCTTCATCCCGAAGCGCCTGCTCTCCTCGTGTTCGCTATCATCCTTTTTTTCCGCATACACTTGGAAGGCAAACATGGCAAACCTCTACATATCAGCAATCAAAAATGCGGAGAGAGGGATTTTTGGGCCGCAGGCAAAGCCAAAGCTTTTCACGCGAGAACCCACGAAGGCGCTAGGCCACAGGGTCCTAAGCCCTGCGCATTTGACCAGGCTCTGCCATCTCCGCGGAAGTATGTTGCAGGTAACCGTTAAAAAGACTGCATCCGAAGATAGCAGTGGTGACTGGATGAGATATCATATTCTTGCAATTTTCGCAATTTCAATGTTGCTGCTGTTCGGCTGCACTCAGCCTGCCCCCCCTGTGGTGCAGGAGCCCGAGCCAGTTGTAATTGTGCCTGTGAAAAACACCACGATAGCATCGCCTTGCACAGGGGGCAATGTGGTGCAGAATGACAACTGTTTCTCGTCGCTCGCGCTTGAGAAGTCAAACTCGTCCTACTGCAAGAGCATCTATGCGATAGACAAGTACGATGCCTGCCTTGCCAATTTCGCAAACAGCAGCTTGGAAATATGCAAGCAGATAGCCACTCCTGAAATCCGTTTCACCTGCCTCACTGCAAACGCGGTGCGCGAAAAATCCGAGGACATCTGCAACATGATTGACAACACCGACGCCGCAGCAGCTTGTCTGAAAAAAGTGCTGCCGCCCTGCATGCTGATATCCGAAGAGAGCGCGCGCAGCCTTTGCATTGCTCTTGACAAGCAGGATTTCTCGATCTGCACTGATAACGCCTGCCTGCAGGCATATGCAGTAAACCAGTCCAGCGAGCTTGCGTGCGGGGCAATCACCCAGCAGAACGACAAGTACTTCTGCCTTGCTCAGGTGGCAAAGAGCGCGGCAGTCTGCCTTCAGGCGCCTCTGCAGCCTGTGCAGGACCTGTGCATAGAAAGGAGCGCGGAGGCATTCGGCGATGTTTCCACATGCGGGCTTGCAACGACGGGAAGCGACTACCGCAACAACTGCTACCTTTACTTCGCAGTCCAGGCTCGCGACTCAACAATCTGCCAGCAACCGCTTTACGAGACGCAGCGCGACTCTTGCTACAAGAACTATTCAATAGGCACTGCGACCACGGACGCCTGCCCCAAGGTGGTGGAATCCACCAACCGCGTGGACTGCTACTTCAAGGCGGCAAAGCTCAACCGCATGCCTTCGCTTTGCAACCTGCTCTGGACAAACGACTTCAAGAACACCTGCTATTCAGGCGCCATCCTCTTCCCGGCGGAAGGCCCGGTGCCATCTGATTGCGCATCAGTGGCAAGCACGGACTGGAAGGACAAGTGCTACTACCAATCCGCGCGCTCAGCCTACAACGGCACCTACTGCGACTTCATGTCTGCAGGGCTTGAGAAGGACAACTGCATGAAGCTGTTCAACTGACAGCCCAAGGGAGCCAGATGAGCTTGCGCTAAGGGGCAAATAAATAAAACAGAAAAAATGTCAGTTGAAAAAAGAGCTACTCTTCCTTCTTGTGCTCATGCGCGTGGGCATGCTTCTTCTCCGCATGCTTCTCTTCCGCAGGGGCAGCCTCTTCCTCCTTCTTCGCCTCTGGCGAAGGGGCACCGCCCTTGGCGGCCGTCTTGTGTTCGTGCTTTTCCGCAGGCGCAGCTGCCTCTTCCGCAGGCTTCTCTTCCTGCACTGCTGCCGCAACGCTCTCCGCAGCTGCCTCTGCAGGCGCCGTGCTTGCAACTTCCTCGCCAGGCTCTGCCTCAAAGGCAGCAAGCGGGGTGGCAAACTCGTCGTAGGACGCAATCTTGTTCCTTCCCATCTGGTATTCGCGCGCAAGCAGGTAGAAGATAAGCGCAAGCGAGCGCCTTCCCTTGTTGTTGCACGGGACAACCCAGTCGATGAATGAGGTGCCGTTGTCGCTGTCGCACAGGCCCACAATCGGGATCCCCATGGTGCCTGCCTCGGTGACTGCCTGCCTCTCGCTCTTCGGGTCGCAAATCAGGAGCAGCTTGGGCTCCACAAAGTCCGATCGCGAGACATTGGTAAGAATGCCCGGGATGAACCTTCCCTGGAAAATCTTGATGCCTGTGAGGTTTGCAAAGACCGAGGCGGCATTGCCCGAGTAAGTTCTGGAAGCGACCACCATGATCTCGCCAGGCTCGTACTTGGCAAGCAATTTGCCAGCCATCCTTATCCTTTCGTCAATCTTCCTCAGGTCAAGCACGTAAAGCCCGTCGTTCCTCACGCGGTAGATGAACGGGTTCATGTCCACGACTTTCAGCTTGGTGCCGATGTGTATGCCAGCCTCAAGGTACGTCTCTTGCTTTATCAGGAAATTCTCAGCCATTTTTTCACCTTTTTTCCGGTTTCCCGCAGGCGCTTGCTGCATCTGCAGCCCGCCACTCTCGGTGCCACCGGAGTTACAATAAAATATGGGGCCATCGAGATTTGAATTTTCGGCACCCTGAACTTCCGTCAAGGGAGCGCTCGAATCTCTAGCACCCCAAGCTAGAAGGCTAGCCAGGTTACCCCATGGCCCCAATAATGTGATTTTGTCAAATCCCATGCATCTAGTTCTTCCTGTATTTCACAATCTTGTCCATTACCTCGACGTGGGAAAGGAACATCCTGCGGCAGCAGTACCTGTCTATCTCCATCTCCTCAAGCACCTTTGCCGGGTTCTTCCCATCCTTTACGCGCTTTTGGTACTCCTCGTACTTGTCCGCAATCACTGCGCCGCAGGTAAAACACCTAATTGGGAAATACATGGGTACACCTCACCTGTATGACTTCTGGAACCTTGCGCGCGCCTTTGGCCCCTTGTACTTCTTGGGCTCCACACGCCTGGAATCCTCTGCAATCATGAACCTGTCGCGGTCGATCATCTTCCTCTTCAGGTTTTCGTCGCCTGAAAAGCCCACAAGCGCGCGTGCGATTGCAGTCCTGCATGCCTGCGCCTGGCCCATCTGGCCCCCGCCTATCACGTTGACTGAGATATCCACCTGCGAGGCAACCTCGGGCGCCATGCCCAGGGGCTCCTCAACCATGTGGCGCACATACCTGTTGTCAATCGCGTCAAGCCTCACTGAGTTTATGCGTATGACGCCCTTTCCCTTCCTTATGCTTGCGCGCGCAATGCTCTCCTTGCGCTTGCCGCGGAAAACGGACGGGCTTTCTTTCTTCTTCGACTTTGCCTTTTTCTTGGTTGCAACCATGATACCACCACTTACTTTGCGCGGATGCCAAGCTCAGTGCAGAGCTCTGCAAGCGTGAACGTCACTCTCTTCTTGTCCCCTGTTGCTTCTGGGATCTTCTGCGCCTTTGCGCCTGCAGGCGTTCCCACCACGACTTTCAGCCTGTGGTAGGCGTCCCTGCCGCGCTTGCTCTTGTGCGGAAGCATGCCGCGGATTATCCTGCGAAGCAAGAGGTGCGGGACGCGGGGCCACACTGGCGAGTCCTCGGGCGTCCTCTTGTTCTTTTGCGTCCTGCGCGAAAGGTAATGCTCCTTCGCGGCGGAGAGCGAGCCTGCCATAATCGCCTTGTCGGCATTGATTATCTCGACTTGCTGGTTGGCAAGCAGAAGCTTTGCCACGCGCGCCGCGAGCCTTCCCACGACAGCGCCAGATGCGTCAATTGTCACCATGTCATTCACCTACTTGATTATCAATACGTCCTTTCCCGTCGGGTGCTTCTTGGCAATGTCAACGATGGTCATTGCCTTGCCCCCTGCGGCCTCGATGGATTTCTTAGCAGTTGCGGAGAACGCCACTGCGCCGACAGTTAGCTTGGGAAGCACTATGCCTGCTCCGAGCACCTTGTCAGCCACCACCACTGTCGCGCCTTCCTTGGCGTTTGCGGATATCCTGCTCACGTTCACCCCACACTTTGTGCGCGAGGACGCGGACAGGAGCTCAAGCACGCGCTTCCAAAACAAGGTTTTCCTCGCTTCGGCAGGAATGCCGGCGGATATCATCAGATTCTTCGGCGAAAATTTTTCTTTTCTCATACCAACACCAACCTCATCAACAGGATGTGGGGGAAGGGATTTGAACCCTCGAAGCCCTAAGGCACTAGCCCCTCAAGCTAGCGCATTTGACCTAGCTCTGCCACCCCCACGCGATCATGTTTACCTCATTCATCCTTTGCCTTCTTAATCTCGGCAAGCTTCTCGTCAATCTCGTCGCACCTTGCAATCACCGCGTCTGCTGCTGCAGAGAGGAATTCGCGCGGTTCAAGCTGCAAAAATGTCTCGGCCTTGAACTTGAAGTCCTTGCCATCCAGCGCCTCGTAGCCTATCAGGCCTGCCTGCCACTTGGCATGCTGCCTTCCGATTCCGCGGCGCGCCTTTGCCTCCAGGCGGAGGTTCTGCCCCTCAAGCAATTTGAGGAGCGGGATGTTGTCCAGCGCAGACCTTATCTTTGCGTCCGCGCTCTTGAGGTCCTTCGTGTAAACCGTGGACGGGCCTTCAGCTTCCAGCGTGAATGCTATCTCGTCCTTTGCACGGCTGGAATCCGAAAGCAGCGGCACCTGGCCTATCCTGTGCGCAACATACTCGTCGAACATTGACGAGCCGTTCTCGTAGAATGTCACTGAGTCTATTGCGAATACCGGAACCTGGCCCATGCCGAACCTGCGGATAAGGTTGGCAAATGACGTGGTGCCTCCCCGAAGCAGGAACTCGATCCTGTTGCCTTTTTCCATGGACATCTCAATGTTCATGCGAACACCTCTCCTGCGTTATACGCGCCTGCCTCTCCTCCCGCCCGGCCTCTTTGTGGTGTCGGTCGGGGTGGGTGTGACGTCCTCAATCTTTCCGATGCGAAGGCCCATCCTTGCAAGCGAGCGGACCACTGACTGCGCTCCGGCTCCGGGCGTCTTTGCCCCGTTGCCGCCTGGCGCGCGGATCCTGATGTGAAGCCCGGTAATCCCGCGGTTCTTCACCTCGTTTGCGACTTTCGCCGCAGCCTGCATTGCCGCATAGGGCTTGCCCTCTTCGCGGTCAGCCTTCACTATCATGCCGCCGGATGCCTTGGCAAGCGTTTCTGCGCCAGACATGTCGGTGACTGTGATTATGGTGTCGTTCTTCGATGAGAAAACATGGCAGATTGCCCACTTGTAGTCTCGCCTTGCCATCATCCTGGGTGGCACTTGAGTCGAGCTCTGGCTCGACTGCTCGCCACCTGCTTTTGCAGGTGACGATGCTGCGGCTGGAGCAGCAGGCGCCGCGGCTGCCGGGGCTTCTGAAGGTTTTTCTTCCTTCTTTGCCTCAGCTTCCTTCTCAGCGACTTTCACTTCCTCTTTCTTTTCTTCCTTAGTCATAAATACCACCAATCAAGCCGTCTTCGCTTCCGGAGCAGCAGGCGCTTCTGCTGCTGCGGGCGCCTCCTCCTTCTTGGGTTTTGCGTTCTTGTCAGCAACATGGACGGAAATGTCCACTGCCTTGTAATAGGTTACCAGCGGCTCCTCCCTTACGCTTACCACGTAGGAGGGGATGGTCACGCACTTGCCGCCGACGGCAATGAAGCCGTGGGTGACAAGCTGGCGCGCCTGGCCTGCAGTCCTTGCAAGCCCCTTTTTCATGACGCGCGTCTGCAGGCGCCTGTCCAGGAAGTTCTCAACAGACAGCGCCAGCACGTCGTCAAGCTTGCCCTCAGGCGGCACAATGCCGAGCTTAATGAGCCTTTCCATCAGGGGTTTGCCCTTTTCCCTGCCTGCCTCGCCCAGTGAGAGGTATTTCATGGCGCCGCTCCTTGCCTTCTTGAGCTGCGCAAGAGCCACCCAGATTTCCCTGGTGTTTTTCAGGCCGTATGTGGCCGTGAGCCCCTTGTCCCTCTTGATGCGGTCAGCATCCCACACTTTGCGGGGGGATTCGTATTTGTTCCTTAGTTTCCTTGGATCTCCCATAAGAATCACCGCTTACTTCTTTGCCTCCTTGGCAGGGGCTGCCTTTGGCGCTGCCGCCGCCTTGGGGGCTGCGCCTGCAGGTGCCTTTGGTGCCGGGCCAGCCGGCGCCTTGGCGCCCGGGGCTGCTCCCGCCGGTGCTTTTGCGCCTGCTGCCTGCGCTGCTGCTCCTGTTGCCGCAGCTGCAGACTCGCCGGCCTTGGCAAGCACTGCTTTCCTTAGCACTCCCACTGTCATTCCAGTCCTGCCTGTTGAGCGTGTCCTTTGCCCGCGCACCTTCTGGCCATATGTGTGCCTGTAGCCTTTCCAGGTGTACGCGTCCTTCTCGTGGTCAATGTCCTGCTTGATGATGTATGCCAAGTCAGAACTGATGTAATGGACATCTTCCCCGCTGAACAGGTCCTTCTGCCTGTTGAGCATGCGGATCGGCACGCCGAACTGCGCCGGGTTCTTCATGACGTGCTCCAGCTTCTCGATTTCCTGCTCGGACAGCTCCCCAATCATGGTCTTGTCTGTTATTGCAAGCTCCTTGCATGCGATTTCGGACACCACTTTTCCGAGATTGATGCCGATTCCGCGCACCGATGTGATTGCGCGTGAAAGCGGAAGCGAGCCTCTCAGGTCATAGCCTGCCAGGCGCACGATTCCGCGCACTTCCTTGCCTGATGCGGAAATTATCGCCTTCTGGGGTGCCTGTGGCTTTCCCCGATAAACAGGCTTTTCCTCGGCGCCGGCATTGCGGTTGAAGCCGTGCGCGCCTTTCTTTTCCTGGGGCTTTTCGCCACCACTTGGTTTTTCAGCCATAATCATTCACCTTTCTCCTCTGTTACAAACGCAACTTCCTCTCATTCTGTAAAGGGGCACGCCGGGAATGGGATTTTTAGGCGGCACTGCTTTCGAAGAATTCCAGCATATGCCAGAACCCATATAGCCTTGCGACCACACGCTTTCAAGGAATCCATTTCCGTTCCAGGCGTGCGCACTACCAGGTTATGCGACCCCGGCGCCTTCGGCGCCGAGTTCCCCAACTTCTCGTGAAGTTGGCGGCCCCGGCATCCGTCGATGCCCCAATTACCGCTAATCTTTCCGTTCCGGGCTACCAGCTTTTCTGGTACTTTCCCCGTTCCATCACTATTGTTTCAGGCGTGACTACCACGCCAGACTTGTGTGCGCCCATTTCCTCCGAGGTAAGCTGCGCCACGCCAACGCCGATGAATTCGCCCTTCCCAGTCAACAGGGACACGAAATCCTCCCGGCGGATTTTCGCATCGAAGGATGCGAGGCCGGGTGCGTAAAGCGGTGCGCCTGCACAAACCGCCTCGACGGCGGAATCATGCAGCACGACTTTCCGGAGGCTTAACGCCTCCTGCGGGGGAATGAGATACC
>Ga0172370_10002514_pt1 | contig 26426 bp, 24 predicted proteins | sample LakKiv5m_FD_114538 | JGI IMG/M metagenome (GOLD analysis project Ga0172370, IMG submission 114538) | Freshwater microbial communities from Kabuno Bay, South-Kivu, Congo - kab_022012_11.5m | ecosystem: Environmental > Aquatic > Freshwater > Lake | place: Democratic Republic of the Congo...
AACAGCAGGGTCTGGGGGGTTGGTTATTGCTCAATTTGCAAGCTTTTTAATAAAAATATTGTTTCTGGATTGTTTCTTTATCTGGGTACGTTGGTCAATTCCAAGGTTTAGATACGACCAGTTAATGAACTTAGGTTGGAAAGTATTATTGCCATTATCACTTTTAAATATTATACTTACGGGTATTGGAATTTACATTTTTAAATAAAATTAATAAAAAAAAATAAAAGAAGTAGCATAAATGAACAACAGACATAATACCGAAGCCGAAAGACTGAATTTCTGGGAAAAAATCTACCTGCCTGAGATTGCAAGAGGTTTGGGTTTGACTTTAAAACAAATGTTCAAGCCTAAATTTACAAGGCAATATCCCGAAGAACGATGGGAACCGACTGGTTCCTATAGAGGCAGACCTGTTCTGGTAAATGAAGAATCCGGTGAGAGATGTGTTGCTTGTGGGTTATGCTCAAGAGTTTGTCCGGCTTTGGCAATTGAAGTTCAGGCTGCTGAAACCGCTCAGGAGAAAGAACGCTACCCCGAAAAGTTTGAAATAAATATGCTTAGATGTATTTACTGTGGTTTTTGCGAGGAGGTTTGTCCCGAAGAAGCCATTGTGATGAGCAAAGATTATGAACTCGTCTTCACTTCACAGGAGGATTCAATCCTCGGAAAAGATAAGCTTCTTGTTCCGATGTCCAAATTAAAGGACAGACTTGAATTCCTGAGACAATATAAATAATAAAAATTCCAGATGATAGTCTATCTCAATCAAAATTTAAAGGAACTGACTTAAAAGAAGATTAATTTGTCACTCTGAATGGAGCCAAAAGTCCGTAAACCTCAGCAAGACCGGATTTTCCACTTCGTTCAAAATGACATGACTTGTTAATTTTTCGTTTTGAGACAGCCATTAAATTAATCCGAATATTGAATAAAAATTTTTTTTCTTATTTCAAAGAGTCTGATATGTTCAAAAAATATATATTCTTAGCTATTATTGCACTGATTTTCGCAAGTTGTAAAACCGTGAAACAAAAAGGAGAATCGGAAATTCTCGAAGATGCACAACCGCCCCAAGGATATCAACCGGTTTTTCTCTCATCTGTTGCCAAATACAATGAAAACAATTTAAAAGCACCTTCTTCGGTAATAAGCGGAATTGATGCCCGTCAGCCAAATCTTATCAAGGTCAGATTGCACATTGTTGACATGGATAGTCTCTATTTGACCGGTGCTCTGGAAGAAAACATAAAGAATAGAATCTGTTTCTTTGTTGACAGCACTACTAATGGCGAAAAACCAATCACAAATTATTCAATCAAAGAAATAACAAATAATGACGACCAGCCTTATTCAATTGCTCTCGTTATGGACCATAGCGGTTCAATGGGAGAATGGCGAGCCATAGAAGTGCAGAAAGCCGTTCAGGAATTTATTATGAACAAGCGTGATATGGATTATCTCACCTTGATAAAGTATGACCAAAAAATAGTTGTTGAATCTCCTCTAACGAATAATAAACAGGAATTGCTGACTCGTTTTCAGAAAAACGGACTAATGAATTTCGGTGGAATGACTGCCATATCAAATTCAATCGGTTCAGCAATTAGTGTACTCGATTCGGCAAACGCTTATCACAGCAAAGCAGTAATTGTATTTACAGATGGCTGGGATAACAGTTCCACCATACCATCAGACAGTATAATAGCCAGAGCACTTGCAACTAATACTCTCGTTTGTGCAATTGATTTCGGCGAATCAATCAATCCCGGTTTTATGAAGAATATTGCCGAAGCAACCGGCGGCACTTACCATCACATCTTCAAAACCGAAGAGTTCAAACCGGTTTTTGATGACCTCTATCTCCGTTTGAATAACTATTATCTCGTTGAATACAAAACAAAAGATTACGGTAAACATAACGTAAAGGTCAGGATTTGCCTTCCCAAAGATACTTTGAAAGCAAATGGAAATTTTGATAATACTCCTAATGTAGGAGCGATTTGTTTAATGAACATTTACTTTGATTTCGACAGGGCAAATATTCAAAAAGAATCAGAAGATGCAATCGAATCAGTCGTTTCACTTATGAACTACTATCCCAATATGAGAATCGAAGTCAGAGGTCATACGGATTCTCTTAGTTCATCCAAAGATACTGAGTATAATCTAAAACTGTCACAGAAACGTGCTGATGCTGTGAGAAATGCAATTCTGAAAAAAGGTATCGTATCATCAAGAATAATTGCAGTTGGATATGGTGAAAGAAAACCTATATCTGAAAACACTACTGAAAAAGGCAGGTCGAAAAACAGAAGAACGGAGTTTGTTATAGTAAGCAGGTAAATTACTTGGATTAATTATTAATTGGAAATTCTAAAATGGGATTCCTTTTGTAATCCACTCTTTAAGGGTTAGTGCTTTACTGTCTTTGTCTGATAACAAGGGTTCTTCTACTCCCCATTGGATATTCAAATCAGGGTCGTTCCAGAGCAAGCCTCCCTCTCCATCTTTGTTCCAAAGTGATGTGCATTTATATTCAACATCGCATTTGTCGGTCAATGCACAAAAACCATTTGCAAAACCGGGAGGAACCCAAAGAACATACTTGTTCTCTTCGGATAGCACACCAGTCCAATGCTTACCGAATAAAGGTGAATTCTTTCTGATATCAACCTCTGCAAATCTTGCACTTCCGGTGATTACCCTGATTAATTTTCCCTGTGGCGGGTCCCATTGAAAATGCAATCCTCTGACAACATTTTTGGATGATGATGAATGATTTTCTTGAACAATATTTATATCAATTCCGAAACCGGTAAATACCTTATTATTATAAGATTCCATAAAAAAACCTCTTTCATCTTCGAAAACATCAGGTTCTAAGAGTATTAGTCCGTTCTCAGTATTTTCTATAAGTTTGAAACCCATCATCCACCATTATTTATTTCAAAAAATATCAATGATGCAAATTTACAAAAGAATTGTTAATCAAATTTGAAATTCTAAAAAAAAATACGTAATTTTATGATTGTATTTTTTTTAATTGACAATTAAAATTATTGATAAATTTAATCATGGGGTTTGAATGTTTCTTAAAAAATCATTGGTTTTGCAATTAATTTTTTTGCTGACTTTATTTTTTATATTAAGTTGTTCGGAAAATGCTTCTAACGGCGATTCCACACCTAATATTACTTCAATCACACCAAATGCTTCACCAATCGGATATGTTATTACTATCAAAGGTAAGAATTTCGGCGATACAAAAGGAAATGGCTCGATTTCATTCACCGGCTCTCAAGCTTTATCATCCGATATTCTTTCCTGGTCAAAAACCGAAATAAGCGTTTTTGTTCCTTTAAATGCACAAACAGGTAAGGTTTTTGTAACAGTAAATAATAATAAAAGCAATGAAGTTGATTTTACTGTGACTACTGTTGGAGCATCAGACCCTTGGATTCAAACTCTCGACATTAAAATTGCTCAGGTAACTCAGAAAATTGGTATAATCGGAAAAAATTTCGGTGCCTCTCAAGGGACAAGTTATGTCGAATTTAACGGAACTAGGGCTATCACATACACTGGCTGGACTTCAACAAAAATAACAGTTGTCGTTCCCGAAGGAGCCACAACCGGAAAAGTCGTCGCATATATTAACGGGAAGGGAACTAATGGTGTTGATTTTACCGTACAGCAGTCCAATCAGGTAGCGAGCATGACTACCGTACCTGCAGGTAATTTTATGATGGGTACTGATGATGTAACAGAACTTGATAACAGACCCAAACATAAAGTTACTTTTTCACAACCATTTCTGATGTCAAAAACAGAAATCACACAGAAAGCGTGGAAAACAGTAATGGACAATTCAAATCCGAGCCATCCCAATGACTTGGGCGACGATAAACCAGTTCAGCAGGTTACTTTCATCAGAGCGGTTGATTTTTGTAACAGATTGTCCAAAATGGAACTTAGAACACCTTGCTACACAATCAACGGTGAAGATGTTTATATAGACTGGGGTGCCGACGGCTACCGGCTCCCGACCGAAGCCGAATGGGAGTATGCCGCAAGAGCAGGAAACACAACCGAATTTACAACCGATGAAATTCTTGCTATGGCATGGTGTTCTAATAACGCTGGGAATCACATTCAATCTGTTTCTCAGAAAACACCTAATAAATTCGGACTTTTTGATATGCTTGGCAATGTTCAGGAAATGTGCTGGGACTTTTATGATGCAGAATATTATAAACAAGGTGATGTAACTGACCCACGAGGACCTAATCCTTTGACTAATGAGAGAGTTATTCGGGGTGGTTCTTTCATTAACGGTACTGAAGCTTGCGGCTCATTAATCAGAAAGTCTTTTCCTTCAACGGGTGATAATTATAATTTCAATCTTGGTTTCAGAGTAGTCAGAAAAGCAAAATAATATGACAAAAATATATGGAGTTGCTATGAAAAAATTTGGTTTTCTTATAAGCATTTTTACCTTAATTTCGATTTTGCTTATCGGTTCTTGTTCAAAAAATCCTACTAATCCGGTAGAGACTATTCCTTCAATTGATAAAATTACCCCCGAACATGCTCCGGTCGGAACAGCCATCACGATTGTCGGTTCCAATCTCGGAGACAGCAGAGGCTCGAACCATGTTGATTTTAATGGAGTTCAGCCTGCTGACTTAGATTATTCATCATGGTCGAAAACTACCATTATCGTTGCCGTACCCAAGGGAGCTACTTCAGGAAACGTAAAGGTGGTTGTCAATGGAAAAGAGACTAAAACAATTTATTTCGTTGTTGACCCTCCGAAACCTGACGACACTCCTGTTATTAGTTCCATTGATTCGACAACTGCTGGAGTAGGTTCGAGTTTTAACATATTCGGTAAAAACTTCGGAAATAAAAAAGATACAAATTATGTTTCTTTTAATGGCATAAAAGCTTTGAGTTATCCTAACTGGACAGATTCCTTAATCAAAGTCACAGTCCCCGTGAATGCTATTAGCGGAAAACTTACTGTGTTGGTATTTGGTAAGGTTAGTAACTCAATTGATTTTACAGTTCGCGGAGCTGCACCTCCGGGAATTCCTCACATTGATAGTTTGAGTCCCATTACTGCAAATCCGGGTCAGAAAATCACTATTTACGGTTACAATTACGGAGCCGTCCAGTCAAGTAGTTATATTCAGTTTGGAGGAAGCAAAAATGCTGTTTATTATCAGTCATGGTCTGATAAGAAAATAGTAGTAGAAGTCCCACAAGGTGCTATTACAGGTAAAATTTATGTGATTGTTGCAGGGCAGTTCAGTAATGGTGCCAACTTCACAGTGAACAGCGGACAATCGTCTCCGGAAATTACAAACCTTGATGTTTCTATCTCACAACCAGGTCAGACAATCGGTATTAACGGTAAAAATTTTGGTTTGTCACAAGGTACTAATTATGTAACATTCAACGGAGCAAAGGCAGTTACTTACAAATCATGGACCGATGCTAAGATTACCGTAGTTGTTCCGGATGATGCCACAACCGGAAACGTTTATGTGAATGTTAACGGTAAAAACAGCAACGGTGTTAATTTCACTGTTCAGCAGCCAAGTGTGATAGTTCCAATGGTACTATTGCAATCCGGGCAGTTTAACATGGGTTCGGATGAAGGCGATGGCTTTGATACGAAACCGATCCGTAAGGTCACTATTTCAAAAGCGTTCTTCATGAGTGCTACAGAAATTTCACAAAAGCAGTGGAAAACAGTTATGAACCAATCAAATCCGAGCAAGGTTCAGAATGACAATAATCCGGTTGAGCAGGTTACTTTTGTCAGAGCCTGTACGTTTTGCAACGAGCTTTCAAAATTAGACGGAAAAAATCCATGTTATACTATTAATGGTGAAAATGTGACCTGTGACTTCAGTGCAAACGGTTACAGACTGCCTACTGAAGCAGAATGGGAATATGCTGCAAGAGCAAACAAAACTAACGAATTTACAACAACAGAAATTCAAAATCTTGGCTGGGTTGCAGAAAATGCAGGCAATAACATTCACGAAGTCAAAACAAAAGTTGCAAGCACTTTTGGTTTATACGACATGTTCGGCAATGTTTTCGAAATGTGCTGGGATTTATATGATGCGGAATATTACGGAAAAGCAGTTTCTACAGACCCAACTGGACCGGCTTCCGGTACTACCGACAGAGTAATGAGGGGTGGTTCTTACATCAATGGTGCCGACCAGTGCAATGCTTATAAGCGTGACACATATTCTGCAGCTAACGATAATTACAACTTTAATCTTGGATTCCGTGTAGTTAGAATCAAACAGTAAATACTAAATTTGCTTATTTAATAATAAGGGCTGTCTCATAAGCTGTATGAAAATCCGAGACAGAATATGAGTATACCGATTGCCATAGTAGATTGCAACAACTTCTATGCTTCATGTGAGCGTGTTTTTAATCCTAAGTTGAACGGGAAGCCTATCGTTGTACTATCAAACAATGACGGTATGATTATAGCCCGTTCCGATGAAGCAAAAGCATTGGGCATTCCAATGGGTGAGCCACTATTCAAAATAAAGGATATTGCCGAAAAAAACGGGGTTCATATCTTTTCTTCCAATTATAGCCTCTACGGCGATATGTCGCACAGAGTAATGACAATTCTGGAGCAGTTTTCACCGGATGTGGAGATTTATTCAATTGACGAAGCTTTTCTCAATCTCGATGGTTTTCAAAGATTGGATTTAACGGAATATTGCCGGAAAATAAGGAAAATAGTAAAGCAGTGGACGGGAATTCCTGTTTCGGTTGGTGTCGCAGAAACAAAAACCCTTGCTAAACTTGCTAACAGATTAGCAAAAAAAGACAAGACAAATAATGGGGTTTTGAACCTTATCGATCGTCCTGATATTGATTCCTTCTTGAAACGTGTTGCTGTCGAAGATGTCTGGGGGGTCGGCAGGCAATATACTAAGCTCTTAAATCTTCACAACATTTTCACTGCTTATGATTTGAAAAATGCGAAAGATAAATGGATACGCGAAAAAATGACAGTGATGGGATTGAGAACAGTTTTTGAATTGAGAGGTATACCATGCGTAAATTTTGATTACACTCCATCACCCAAGAAAGCAATAATTTCTTCCCGTTCATTTGGCAGGTCAGTCAAAGAAAAAAATGAAATCAAAGAAGCTATTTCCTTTTTCGTAACACGGGCTGCTGAAAAGATGAGACACCAGAAATCCGCCGCAACTTTATTGACAGTATTTCTACGGACTAATCCATTTAAAAATACTCCGCAATATCATAACGGATGTCTGGTCAAACTTTCTGTTCCTACCGATTCCACAGCTGAATTAATTCATTTTGCTATGAAAGGAGTCGAGCAGATTTACCGTGCAGGATTCCTTTACTATAAAGTCGGTGTAATGTTAGCTGGACTCATTCCGTATAATCGTGCACAGCTTCCCTTGTTCGATACGGAAAATCGTCTAAAAATGGATAAAATAACAGAAATGATGGATTTAATAAACATCGAGATGGGAACAGGAACAATTTTCTATGCAGCGACAGGTATCAGCCGAGGCTGGAAAACACGTGCAGAACGCCGAACTCCAAATTACACAACTGACTGGGAAAACTTACCGGAAATCAAAGACTTTTATGAAGCGATGGAAGAGTAGCTATCAAATGAAAAAGCTATTTCAACTCAATTCTTCAAACTTCTTTTATGATGATACTAATTCAGATAAAATTACTTCATCAGAAAATTGTGATAAAATATAAATTATTTTATTTTCTCAGTAAAAATTCTTTTCTACTCAAAAACCGCTACCAAATCTTGGTATCTCGAATGCATTAATTCAACAGCTTTTGTGATTTTTTCTTTGTTATCACCAGATTTTACAACATTGTATAATTCGCTGAGAGAAGTTTCAAGATTAGATTTGGATTTGATAAATTTCTCTTTTTTCTCAGCAATTCTTTTGGGCATTTCCGCTTTGTTGATAGCCGTCATCTTTTTGTTTAGTTCTTCAACCGACGACTTGATTTTGTTAAAATTATAATTTGGCAGATAGTAATGATACAATTCATATAGAACCACATGGTAGGCATCAATTTCTTTCATAACCGGTCGGATAATCCTAACTAAATTTTCGAATTGAGCATGGAGCTTTTCTGCAGATTTGAGCAAAGCATCGGAATTATTTTTTTCAGCATTTGCTTTATAATCGCTAAAAATGCTACCAAGTTCTTTTACACCGTCTTTCCATTTCGATTCTTTCTCACGAAGAATTCCGGGAAGTTTCGCTTTTTCTATCTTTGAAACTCCTTTTTCGATTTCGGGTAGAAGTTCTTTCAGCATTTTTACGTTTTTTTCGGGCCATGCCTCGTGCCAAATCTGATAAATCACTTCGTGAAATTCCATAAGTTCGGGTACTGTACCAGAAGTTTCAAGTGATTTGACATCTTCTGCTTTAGATTGGAGCATTGAAATAACAAAAAGCAAAAAAGCCGCAACTAACAATTTCTTCATCGTATTTTTCCTTAGTATAATTTAACTTAAACAACTAAATATAATACAAATTTATTAAATATTTTTCTTTCTGAAAAGAGTTAGAAGAAAATATGATAAAAAACCTGAAACTAACGAGGCTATGAACGCAAAGACAATGCTTCCAACAATGTACATGTATAAGTTGGTTTTTATTGATTCCAAATTAATTCCGGCATTCAAGATGAATTTTGATGTGTTTATTCCCAATATCCAACCACCGGTTTTATAACTTAGAAATAATATTAATGGAATCATCGGAGGAATGCTTATGTTCGCAGTAGCAATAACAATCAGCTTATTCAATTTGAAAAGATAAGCCAATGATATTGCAAATGCCAGCTGCCATCCCCATACAGGTAGAATTCCCCATAAAATGCCAAACGCTATCGAAAAAGCAATTTTTGCATTGGACTCACCACTATCTGTAATATTGTCTCGTAAAAATGCCTTTACATCCTTTTTGTTCAACCTTCTGACAAAATGGAACGGTTTGACGATTAATAATGAAATGAGAACAAGAATCGTATTTAATATACTGACTCTGAAAAAATCCGTGACAGGTCGGAAATGAGAAATCCTCGTTTCTTTAGGCAAATAGACAACTTTTATGGGAACTGAAGTTATTTTAATATCTCTCCAGGCTGAACGAACAAGAACTTCAATCTCAAATTCAAATTTTTTTGAAAAGAATTTTACATCCTTCATTTTTTCCAAAGGATAAAGTCTGAATCCCGACTGAGTATCGGGTAATTTTTTACCTGTTTCGAACCTGAACCAGAAATTGGAAAACTTATGCCCAAAGCTGCTTTTTCCTGGGATACCAGCCTGCTCCATGTTCCTTGCCCCTACAATCAATGAATCAGGCTCTTCAGTCAATTTTTCAAGAAATGCGGGGATATCATCTACGAAATGCTGTCCATCCGAATCAAGCGTTATCGCATATTTATATCCCAACTCAGTTGCACGTAAAAAACCCCTCCTTAAAGCATAACCTTTCCCAACATTCTGAGAGTATGAAATCACTTCAATTTTTTTATATTTTTTAAGAATTGTTGATGTTTCATCAGTCGAACCGTCATTAATAACAATAAGATTATCTGTCGTTTCAATGATGGAATCCAATATTGATTTAAGAGTGGAACAGTTGTTATAAGTAGGCACAATGACACAGACTTTGTGGAGGACAAAGATATTTTTGTAAAAATTCTTGTCTTTCGTCAAACCGGCTGGAGTCATTAATTATCTCTTTCAACAACAAACTTTGCAAGAGCTTCAAGGGAGTTTTTAGCTTTAGATTCGGGAAATGTATTGATTATTTCTAAAGCTTTGGAAATAAATTCGTTTGCCTTGTTTTCAGCAAAATCAATACCACCGTAATTACGAACGAAAGAAAAGACATGTTCAATTTCTTTCTTAGTAATTTTTTTATTTTTTACAAGACTGATAATTTCATTGGATTCCTTTTTGGTACTCTGCTTCAATGAATGCAGTAAAGGCAAAGTCATTTTCTTTTCTTTTAAATCATTACCAATTGCTTTACCGATTTTTGCCGATTGACCTGAAATATCAAAAATATCATCTCTGATTTGAAATGCTATACCTAAATACTCACCGAACATCTTCATTTTATTAATAATCTCAGCATCATTTGTTGCGCTCAAAGCTCCAACCTGGCAGCATGTTGAAATTAGAGATGCAGTTTTATCGGAAATTATCCTGAAATAAGTTTCTTCAGAAATATCAATTTCTTTACTCTTCTGAATTTGAAGGAGTTCACCTTCGCTCATCCTCCTGACGGTGTCGGAGAGAGCTTTTAAAAATCCGAATTCGTCGTTATCAATTGCCGATAAGAGTCCTTTGGCAAGAAGAAAATCTCCTATCAGCACTGCTATTTTATTAGTCCATGCGGCATTGATTGAAGCAAGTCCTCTCCTTTCCTTAGCTTCATCTACGACATCATCGTGAACGAGGGTTGCTGTATGCAGAAGCTCAACCATAGCAGCAGCAGTAAATGTTCTTGAATTTATGCCTCCGCAAATCTCTGCTGTAAGAAAGACAATAGCCGGTCGAACCTGCTTCCCTTTCCTTCTGGTAATGTATTTGATGATTATGTCAAGCAAAGAAACGTTCGATTTCATAGATTTTTTAAAATATGAATCGAACTCTTTTAATTGAGCTTCAACCGGTTTAATAATTTCGCTGATATTCATTTATTGCCGAATTCGTAAAAAATTTCAATAATTAATCTACTTTCTTTTGTCCCATTTTTGCAACTAAGATACTGATTTCATACAAGATAAATAAAGGAGTTGCAAAAATCAATTGATTTATCGGGTCAGGAGTCGGAGTGAGAACTGCTGCCACAATCAAAAGAACTATAATAGCATGACGTCTATATTTCCGAAGAAAAGCCGGTGTTAAAATTCCAACTTTTGAAAGTATGTATGATATCATCGGCATTTCGAAAATAAGCCCTGAAGCAAGAACCATCATGCTGATAAAACTGAAATATTCATTTACATCAATGATATTTTTAATTTTCTCCGTCCCAAAACTTGCCGAAAACTTCAACATTACCGGTATCATCACAAAATATGCAAAAACTACACCCGTAAGAAAACATAAAGTAGTTACCATAGTTATTTGACTTGCCCATTTCTTTTCTTTACTATAAAGACCCGGAGCAATAAATTTCCATAACTGAAACAACATAAATGGAAATGCTATTATCAATCCTCCAATTAAAATCACTTTAAAATAGAGAAAAGGCTGTCCGAATGGTTTCAGATTCTGAAGATTAAGTCCGGCTGTTACGGCTGGTCTTAGAAGAACATAATCCAGAAGTTGGTTAATAAACACACCGGAAACAATACAACCCAAAACCAGATAAATAACAGCAAAAATGATTCTTTTTCTCAACTCTTCCAAATGGTCAAAAAAGCCCATTTCCTTTTGCTCTTCAGACGTTGCTTCATTTTCACCGGTAGATTTTACTGCCACTTCCTTTTTCTTTTTACTAAGCCCAAACATAATTTGCTGTAATTTTACCTTTTTTCTGTGAAATATAATTATTTTAGTAATTGCAAAAACAACAAAATAAATGAATTTATTACGAACTAACAAACAATTTAATCTCAATAATGAGCTGGATGTTCTCTATAATCGGAAATTTCAATAATGAAACATTAAAAAGGGTGAAAAGCTTTCTACCCACTGAATCTGATATCTACACATTCAAGAATAAAATTCTTATGTCTGTCGCCAATAATAATCAAACATCATTCAGTGGAAAATTTAATGCTCAGCCAGATTATTTCTGGTCGGTTGTGGGTCAGGGAATTTCCAAAATGCAAGATTCTTACAAATTTATGGACAAACAAGACTGGATGCAATATCTGCATTCGGATAATGATTCTTCATCTGATTTAAACGGTCATTATATCTGTTCGGTAATTAGCGGGGACAGAGCAATTTTTTTCAACGATACTTTAGGAATAAGAGATTTTTACCTTGCAAAAATAGATAATTTGTTCATTCTAAGTACGAGGTTGAACTTTATATCGAAATTTACCGGTTATCATGAAATTGACTATGGAGTTTTTGGTTCCGGCTGGCTGCTCGAAAACAGAATTTCGACTGCTTCAATAATTAAAAATATTTGTAGGTTTACTTCCGGTTCCAAGCTCGAATTCAATTTTACCGAAAGTGAACCGACATTGACAATATCCGAAAAAAAATGGCTGCCTGTTAATAAAGAATCTCTCTCAGCGGATTCTGTAATTAACAGACTCATCCGACTAACTACTTTTCCGACTGAATCAGGAAAAAAAATTGCATTTGGCTTATCGGGAGGTTTAGATTCGAGGGTTTTATTTTCGATATTAAAAGGAACTGAAAATTTCAGGACGTTTACTTTTGGTAATGCTGAGCATCCTGATTCGGTTATTGCAGCTAAAGTAGCCGGAACATACTCCATTCCGCATGAAGTTTTGGACGAGCCACCTGTTTTTGACAGAACTAATTTAACTAAACTATTTGAATTTGCTGCTTCAAATCAGGCTACCTCTCCCCTAAGTGAATACTTTCAGAAGAAATATATTGACAGATGTTTTGCTCCGAACGAAGTGATGATTGACGGTGGTTTCGGAGAAATACTCAGACGAGGCTTATTCAACAAGCTTCAGTATTTTTGGAGCAAAAACCTTAGTAATCCGAATTTTCTTAGTACTAAGGATGCACTATCATTTTTTAACAATATAAAGATTAAAAGAGCAGACATTTTCTCAGATGAGATAAATCAATTGATGGAAGAATCCTCTATCCGGCAAATTGAACAGCTTTTCGATGAAATGCCAAGAATTAGCGATTTTGGTATTGAAAACTGGCTCGACCTTCTTTCAATAAGAACTAAGTTAATAAACTATTGCAGCATTGAGCAGATGCGGGGAGATGAATTTTGTTTGGGCTTCAATCCTTTTTCCCAGCCGGAGTTACTTAATGATATCTTTTCTCTGAACTTAGGATTTAGAAAAAATGCAGTTTTGTTCAATCAAATTATTAAATCTTATACTCCGGAGATTAGAAAAATTCCTTTGGTAAAAGGAAATTTAACAATTCCTTTCGGGCAAAATACTCTTATTCAGAAAACTATTGCCAAGACTAAACTAAAACTTGGTTTGAGTTTCAAAGACCAGTCTTCTGAAAGATTTCTCGATGCTTTTAAAGAAATGATTTCGGATACAGTCAATTCCCAATCTGTAAAACAAAATCCGATTTATAATCCTTTAAAAATCTTTAATGCAGTTACTGGATACTACCAAGGCAAAAAAGGAAAAGCCAGGGAGATAGACTGGTGGCTGTCATTTCATTTTTTCAATGAAGGACTAATAAATGGTTAAGTTAAGAAATGTTAATTTGTAAATCCGCCTCCCATCAATTTTTCAACTTACGAACAGAAGTAACATCAAATAGCTTTGTCGTAAAGTCTATAAGTCTTGTAAACTTTTGCATTCATTGTTGTAGTTAATCCACGGTTCATCATCTCATTGTCCTCAAGAATCCAGCTCGCTTCACCGAGATGCCTTCCTATGCTCTCTCCCCTTGTACCCAATTCATAATAAACAACGGCATCAATTCCGGTTTTCTGAAACTCAGGCAAAACACCGAGAGCGACAATGCGAGTCATTTTAATCTTTTTCTTTTTAGTCATTAGATGGTAAAGAGCACCTATCATTCCCCCACCTTTGTTGTGAATGAAGGCTTCATTGATATTTGGTAAAGCAAGCCCGAAACCTGCAATTTTCCCTTTAGACTCAACCAAAAATGCAGTTTCGGGGTCAGCAATCATTTTTAAATCATTGGCAAGAAAATCAAATTCTTCATCGGTCCACTTAACGAAGCCCCAATTGGGCTGCCATGCTGAATTATAAATTGATTTGATAGTTCTGACATCTTCCATAAACTGTTTTTTATTCTTTAGATTTACCGGTCTAATAGTAACCTGGTATCTGTCGCGGATTAGCTGCTGGAATCGAATGATTTTTTCTGTCTTGTAGCCCTCGGGTGTCAACAGGTAGGCATAAACATCCTTCGATTTGCTTGAGCCTGTCCCTTCAACCAGAGGAATATAATATTCAGGATTATAAGTCATCATAATGACAGGCGGCGAATCGAAACCGTCAATTAGCAATCCTATTTCATCATTCATTGATGGGTTTTCGGGACCCCTCATTACGTTCATGCCTCTTTCCTTGAGCCATTTTTCACAGGCATTAAAAAGAGCATTTGCAACTTTTTGGTCGTTTATGCATTCAAAATAACCCCAGAATCCGACTTTATCATTATGTGTTGTATTGTGATTATCATTTATTATAGCAGCAATTCTACCGATAATTTCATTGCCAGATTCAGCAAGAAAAAGCTGTATTTTGGCATGTTTATAAAATGGATGCTTGGCAGTATCCAACATTTTTTTTCTATCGGAAATAAGAGGAGGTACAAAGTTTTTATCGTTTTTATAAAAAAGCCATTGCGATTTAATAAAACGCATTTTGTCTTTTTCGTTTGTTACTGGTATTATTTTGAAGTCCATAATTCATCCTTTTTATTGTTCTAAACAGTTAAATTAATATTTTACAAACAAATTAATAAAAAAAAAATTAATGCACGACATTATTCGGATTTGAGAATTTTTTATTATTAACAAAACTCTTGTCGGAAAGTGCTTTTAGGAAATTGACTAAATCAGTTAGTTCGGTTTTATTTAAATTCAGCGGTCTAATCAAGGTATCTTTATAAATGATTGCCCTGCCGCCTCGGTTATAATGTTCAATAATTTCATTAAGAGTTTTGAGCTCTCCGTTGTGCATGTAAGGAGAAGTGAATTCGACATTTCGCAATGTGGGAGTAAGGAATTTACCCCTGTCCTCATCCTTTTTGGTAACTTCGAATCTTCCCCTGTCAAAGTAGTGAGATACAACTCCGGTATTATGGAATTTTTCGTCGGTAAAGAGAAAACCTGAATGACACCTGAAACATTTAGCTGTATCTCCGAAAAAGAGTTTCATGCCTCGTAGCTGACTCTCTGTTAAAGCTGATTTATCACCGTTAATATATCTATCGTATGGTGAATTTCCCGTTATTAATGCTCTTACGAAAGTTGCAATCGCCTGCGAAATCAGTGTAGCCGAAATTTTAACTCCATCACCAAAAGCTTCCCTGAACATTTTCGGATATAGAGGATGTTTCTCAAGCCTTCTAACTATTTCATTCGTATCACCCGATAATACATAAGGAAGCCAGAGACTTCTGTAAGCAATTGCTTCAATCGCTGTTCCACGTCCGTCCCAGAATAATCTTGTACGATAGACCAGGTTTTGATGTGTCATTGTGTTCCGGCTTTCGGGTTCACCATGAAAACCAAGGCTGAAATCAGTATTGTCGGAAAAGGCATTAGCCTGTTTTAAACAATGTGAACATGAAGCAATTGTGCTGTCTTTCGAAAGAATCTTTTCGTAATAAAGCATCCTCCCTAATGCAGCTTTTGCTTCGGAATACTGATTATTTGCCGGGAAAACAGGTTGTGGAAATCCCTTTGGTATTAATAATATGCCCTTAGATTCCGGAGTTTGAATTGTTACGTTTTGTTCTTCGGAACATGAATGGATGATAAGTAAATTAAAAGCCATAAAAAGAACAAAGAATGTTCTTTTAAAGTATCTTTTATTGCTTTTTGTTACAACTGAAAACATTTCATTACTCAATAAAATAAAGAAAAACAAATTTAAATAAAAAAGTATATTTTTATTAAAAAATTTTCCTGATTAGGTAAACATATGTAGTATTTACAAAATTGTTGTATTATTGATAATTTTATCAAATCTCAGCCGCTACTCCGATAATGGGCATTAACGGAAATAATACTTCAACTGTCTGAGTCTCATAACCGTTTTTGTAGCTATATTCAAAGATATTCCTGTGATTTGTAACGTTCCAAAAGTCTATAAAAGCTCTGATATTCCATGACTGGAATACAAAGCGGAGTTCAATCCTTAAATCAATCCTGAAATAATCCGGGTAACGAACCGAATTTTTTGTACCTTCGTCGCAGTACCAAACTCCGTCTAACTGCCCGCGGGTTGCTAAATCATAGGGAGTATACGGCATCCCCACGGAATAAGCAGCGGTCAGACCGAATTCCCACCAATTGCCCAACCAGTATGAAAGCATAATATTCAAAGCATGTGGTCGGTCGAATTCAAATTAGTAGTAACCTGGATTGATAATATCTTTCCTTTTTGATAGGGAATATGTATAATTACAAATTGCATAAAAATTATCGGACATTTTTTTTGTAAAATTAAATTCCAGACCGCTCGAATAGCCAGTTCCAACGCTGCTGAATACCCTGCTGGTATCACTTACCCGTATAGCAAGATTGCTCAAACTCTTGTGATAAACTTCAACTTTAAACTGCATGTCATTATTAATAATATAGTCGAGCCCTGCAATGTAATGCTCTGCAACGCCAGGTTTAAGGTATTTTTTCCTCACATCGGAAAAAATTCTGTAAAATTTCGGGAATTGAGAATATCTGCCGTCAGCTAAATTCAAACCGAGTTCGTTGGTTAGTTTAATGTTAGCCGAAAGTCTCGGGTCTAATGCCATACTACGTATGAAACCGAAGTAACTACCTCTCAATCCGATATTAAATGATAGCCAATCTAATGGAATAAAATTGTAATTGACAAATCCAGCTATTTTGAAGGATGTTTCGGGTCCCCAATTTATATTATAAGGTTGAATAATTGTTGCATTTGAGAGCGTATCAAAACCCGACCATTTACCATATTTTGCATAAAACAACTTGAACTCGCCGCCGATTGTCAGCTTGTGAGAACTACTAAATCTGTAAAAAAGTTCGCTTTTGAGTCCCGAAAAATTTTGTTCGTCTGATTCACTCATTAAATCTTGTTTATTAAAATCATATTTTGTATCGAGTTTGTAATTATTAAAATTCAAATAAGCTGTCGTCTGAAGATAACCATTGTTTGAATAAAGATAGTTCCAGGTTAAGCCCAGAGCGGATTGATTTTTAGTAATTTCGGAATAAATCATTTTATCTGCATCCTGATTAGTACTGTTAGAACCGGTCATATTATCCTGGGCAAACATACCGTAAATAGACAGTTTATTAACACTTGACAGATTGATGTTGCATTTGGTGTGAAAATCGGTTGTGACCGGAATAAACTTTTCATCCATCATCTTCATAAGCCATTAAGGATACCCCTCCTACCGGCGACCATAATCGAAATATCATCCGTAATAGCACCTCCGGCAGATGCACTCAGCCCCGCAAAGTCTAATGAAACATCTGCATTAAATTTGTCGGTAGAAGGGGATTTTAATTTTAATTGGGTAATCGAAGAAGTCTTGTCGCCATAAACGGCAGTAAAGCCACCTGTGGAAATAGTGGCATTATCAATCAGCTTCGGTTCTATTATGCTCAAACTGCCTGCAACATCACCGCCAAAATTAGAAAAATGAAACGGACTAAATATTTCAACATTTTAAATCATGGTGAGATTCTCTTTTGGAGCACCTCCCCTGACTATAAGAGCTGATGTGCTTTCACTTGCCCTGCCTACTCCAGCCATGAATTGCAGCCTTCGAAAAACATCAGGTGCCCCGGGTGTATTTCTTATTTCCTGGTTATTTATTGATGAATTTGAGACAAATCTTTCTTCATTCGAACCAGAAAAAAATTCCGGTTTTACTACTACTTCCTGAGTTCTAACCGAATTAACCTCTAATTCAAATTCAACAACGGTACTTCTTGATGTTACGACAGCTATATCAGATTTCACATTTGGGGAATAACCAATCATCGAAGCAGATAGCTTATAAACACCAATTAATAATAAATTTACCATCGCTTCTGCTGACTGCTCCTAATTTTGTATTAATCAAACGAATGGTAACTCCTTGCAGGGGTTGCTTAGTGTCTTTATCTACAATAGTTCCACTGATGGTACCAAAATAAGGATTTTCCTGTGAATGTGCGTTAACAATTAAAAGAGAAAGAAAGGTCGTAATTAAGCAAAACCTGAAAATCATAGTAAGACCTTAAAAATTAACATTACAAATTTAACAAATAATAAGAGTCCTGAAGATGAAAAAAGGCGCAAAAAAATTCTTCTTTTTTAATTTATTCTCAGTTGCGTCGCTTCAAATTTATTCTTAAGTTTGTATGACTAAGTTAGATTAAAAAATAGCGGTTCTGTGAAAATAACTTTCCGCAAAGTTGCCTGTTAGAATTTGAAATTTAATTTTTCGGGAGTTAAAAATGAAAAAATTAATATTTATTTCGGCATTAATAATGTTTACTATATCTGCATTTGGTCAACAGCAAAAAGTCAAATTCTTCTTAAAAGATGGGAGCTTTAAGGAATATTTCATTTCAAATATTGACAGCATGACTTTCAAAATAACAAGCGATTCTTTGAAATTAGTATTCAAAGACTCTCTGACAGGGAATAAAGATTCCATTGACCTGACAAAAATCAGAAAAGTTGAGTTTGCCGATAGCTCCCGATTAGCCTTCTTTTTCAAAGATACTACAGTTTTCAAGAAATTTACTGATGTTGACAGTATGGTTTTCATTCAGCCGAAGCTACCGGAATCGGGAAGCATTAAAATCGGAAATCAATTTTGGATGGCTAAGAATCTTAATGTTGCAACTTATAGAAACGGTGACTCTATTCCGCAAGTGACCGATTCAACAGTTTGGTCCGGGCTCACAACAGGTGCTTGGTGTTATTATGTCAATAATACAGATAATGGTATGGTTTATGGAAAATTATACAATTGGTATGCTGTTAATGATTCTCGTGGTTTGGCTCCATCAGGTTGGAAAATCCCTTCGGAAGCAGACTGGACAGAATTGGTCGCTTATCTTGGTGGTGAAAATACAGCCGGAGGAACAATGAAAGAAACCGGTTTTACCCATTGGCAGAATCCGAATACCGGAGCAACGGACAATAGTAAATTCACAGCTTTACCTGCCGGATTTCGAAGTAATTATAAAGGTGAATTCAACTTAATGGGTACTTATGCCGTTTGGTGGTCTTTAACGGTTTATGATGCTGCTTTTTCTAAGTCTTTATATTTGACAAATACATCTACGAACGCAAAGCTGTTTCTTAATAATAAAAAAGATGGATTATCTGTAAGGTGTATTCAGGAATGAAATTTTATGAAATAAAATTTAATAAAAATTGTCTCAAAAGAAATAAAATAATCTTCGGGTTATTTTGTATTTTTGTTTTTTAAAATTTGTTGAGTTTAAAAATGAATAGAAAATTCTTAAATAAGATTTTAATTATTACAGTAGTTGCAGTCGCTTCTTTTATATTGTGGAGCTGCTCTGATAACAGTCAGAATGCCGAAACAAAACCAGCACTACAAATGACAATTGCACAGATTGAAGCTACACCCGGCTATGCGTGGTTTCAGACAGAACTTGACTCCTACCATCCTGTTGGAAGTATTATGGACAGTATTAAAAATGAATTCATAAAAAGAAACTGTGATTTTTACGTTTTTGTCAATCCTTCATGTTCCTGTGTGGGGACACAAAAGAGTTTCCCACATTTTATGAAAATTCTTGATTTGGCTGAAATAAAAGGAACAAACATCAAAATTTTCTCAATGCTGAGTTATAAATCTCCTCATCCTTATCAATCGGTTTTAACTTTGACAACCTTGCCTTCATTATACATTATAAGAAACCAAAAAGCTGTTTACTCTGTGTTAGATACATTGCAATATTATCAGGCTATAAATTCTAACGCCGATTACACTTTGGAAGAGTTTATTCTCAAAGGCTTAAAGGCTAATTGAGGAGAATTTGATGGCATTTTGGTTAATAAAATCCGACCCTGAAGCTTATTCATGGGATGACTTGATTAAAGAAAAAATTGCATCATGGGATGGTGTTAGAAATTATCAGGCAAGAAACTATCTGGCACAAATGAAAAAGGGCGACCTTTTACTCTTTTATCATAGTCAGAAAACCACAGAAATTGTAGGACTTGCAACTGTGACCAAGGAATCCTTTCCTGACCCTACTCAAAATGACCCAAGATGGCTTTCAGTTGAAATTAAACCGGTTAAAAAGTTAAAATCGGCAGTTACTCTTAATGATATTAAGAATGACAAGGCTCTTGAAAACATTGCACTGCTGAAACAATCGAGACTTTCGGTTTCACCTGTTACAGATAGAGAATTTAAAATTATTCTCGAAAAATCAGGGACACAGTTATAGTGACAATCAAAATCTTCTTCACTGATTTCTGGCCCGGCTTTAATCCGGAAGATAATTACTTCATTAACTTATTAAGAAAACATTACAATATCATACTATCAGAGCATGACCCGGATTATCTTTTCTTTTCTGTTTTCGGATACAACCACTTTAAATTCAAGTGCAAGAAAATCTTTTTTACTGGTGAAAATATAAGACCTGATTTATCGCTGTGTGACTATTCATTTACGTTTGATTTTGATACTTATCATGGAAGAAATTATCGTTTACCACTCTATGTGCAATATGATGACGTAAATCAACTAACTTTTAAGAAAGACCCTTCAAAAATATTAAGCGAAAAAACTGAATTCTGCAACTTCGTCTATTCCAATCCTGACTGCAAGAAACGAATCAATTTTTTCAAGAAGCTATCGAAATATAAAAAGGTTGATTCCGGCGGAAGAATTTTGAATAATATCGGTTCACTTGTTTCAAATAAAAGGGAATTTTTAAAAAAATATAAATTTACAATAGCATTCGAGAACGGTGAATTTCCCGGTTATACTACCGAAAAAATCTTTGAGCCGATGCTTTCCGATTCCATTCCTTTGTATTGGGGTAATCCTCTTGTGGGTAGAGATTTTAATTCAAAGAGTTTTTTAAATTATTATGATTACGGAAATGATGATGATTTCATAGATAGAATAATCGAAGTGGACAGAAATGACGATTTATACAAACAAATTTTAAATGAACCTTACTTTTCGGATAATAAAGTAAATGAATTTGCTGATGAAAGAAATATTCTTAATAAATTTGATGAAATCTTCAATTCCAATGTGCAGCCGATTTACTTAAGTAGCCCGGCATACTCAAACATTGGAATTATTAAACAATTATATATTTTTTCAAGAAGATTACGTAACTATTTATTTTACATGAAAAAGAATCTGAAAACACTCTCAGTCCTGAAAATACGAATTAAATTAAAACAATGCAAAGAGTTATAAAGCTTGATTAGTACAGATGGATTAATTATCCTTCAATACAATGAACAGCTTTTGAATAATGTTGTAATTATTTTGAACACGCAGCATATAAATGCCGTTATTAACAAGGTCTCCATCTTTATCCTTCAAGTCCCAAGTTAATATGTTTGAAGTATTTTCATAATCCATTCTGAACTGTCTTATAATTTGTCCCGTCAAATCATAAACGGAAATTATAGAATTATTGAAATTAACGGAATTTGAAGAAATATTTAAAAATTGCGAAGCAGGATTTGGTACAACCGTTATTTCATTATTTTCTGTATTATTATTTACAAAATCGTACAGACCTTCGGAATCAATAAAAACACCTTGACTCTGATTGAAATAACTTCCTGTTGGAGACATCTGGAGCTTGACTACCCGAACCATATACTGAAAGTACTCTCCGTTTGTGATTGTATCGGTATATTCGGTTGATAAATGAGGAGATTCATTCAGACGGATAAATTTAGAACCTAAACTTTTTGATTTGTAAATGTTATACCCTATAATGTTATCTTCTGAAGCATCCCATCTGAAATGAAGACTTTTAGAAACACCATTGTTTATAGGATTTTTTTCAAGCGAAAGATGTTTGACGGGTGAAATAATGTGCATTCTGAGAGTTGGGTCACCCATTAAAGCTATATGAATTCCTTTAAGTGAATTTCTGTAGCTTGTTTGATAAATGTTATCATTATTCTGAGTCAATTTAGCCTGATAACCGATAGTTTCTCCTAAACTCATCTGATGCAGAATCCAGAATGGTAATCCCCAAAAAGAAACAAGGATAGACGGATTAGATGCACAAGCTGCTCTCATAAGATTATCTTGCGAGTCAAAATCTCCTAAAAATGAACCAAGATACATTGTAAAAACTCCATTAATATCCATCTTGGTTAACTGGTCAGTATAGAGAGTCAGCAGCATTGAATTATATCCCCCCTGATTACATCCGTACGACCAGATATAAGAAGAGTTTGAAAGTCCCGGAACATAAGCCCCTGTCTCAATACTATCCGGTCCTACCAAATCAGCAAATGCCATCCACGCAGCAGTTGCATAAGGAGTTCCGTAAGACATTCCAAAACCATCATCAATAAAAGCTTTTTGATTAACCGAAAATTGTTTATTCCGGAAATTATGATTTTTATTTAGATATCTTCTGTAAAGTTCAATCTCGGTTTGAGGAAAATTAGGCAGATTATAAAAATCAATACGCCCGATTTGCAGCACACAAGCATCATTTAACATAGATTGGTCATATTTACCGTCAAAAGGAAGATTCCAGTTTTCAGGTCTTTCTGCTGTTGTTGTGTTAGAAGTAATATCAGTCCATTTACCATTCATAACACCATAATAAACATCACTGGGCCAAGCACCGTAATGTGAAGGAAAATGTCCGTCAAATGATGCGTTTCCTGAATAAGGAACAGCGACTCTACCAAATAAAATCAATGATTTTAGCTCATAATCCGAATTACGATATTCATACTCTATTAGCTTTTTTATCTTCACAACGGCTTCAGAATTAAACTTTTCTGTGCGTGGTACTTCAATTCGTTTCACAAGCCACCCGTCTCCGGTCAAATCTCTTTCGAACCTTTCAAGTTCGTATGTAAGAGAATCCGTAATTGTTCTGTCTACTAAAAGAAGCAGCTCTCCCCTATATTCTTCAAACGGAATTTTAGTTCCGGCATATACATAACCGAAACCTTCATAAGAAGAATCTAGTTTCTTAATGTAGTATTCGTACCCTATTCCGGGTATAACATCTTCATCTGTAATATTCCCGCTATCTTTTGACATTGTACGAAGAAGATGCCATCCACTTTCGATTTTCACTTTTTTTGATATGGAAACAATCTGAGCATTTGTGTCAACTGTCCAAGATAATTTGATTTTCGGTTTGGGTGAATCAATAATATTAACATGTATCTGAACAGAACGGTCTTTAGTTGTTTCTCCTTCAGATATCTGAAAAACCAGGAAGACTAAAATCAAAATCAAGAAAGATTTTCCATGATTAAGATTTTCCACGATAAGCTTACACAAATTCAAATAAACTCCAATTTAGAAATCAATTTTAAACTTAAAAAAAAGCAGAACATGTCAAATTGAAAGTAATTTTCAAAAATTGTTATATTCTATTTTATAATAACACATAAATCACGATTTTGTCTCAAAAAAAATTTATAAATTAAAAAATAATTTTTTTGTTAAGCTCGTGAATAATGGTAATTTTGTTTGTTTTAGGAATTTACAAGCTTAATTATGTTAACATTACTGGCAAGGTTCGGAAAAAGTATTATAAATTTCATCGCTGAGTTCGGTGAGATTTCAATGCTTCTCGTAAATATTATAAGATTTTTTCCTCGAATCGTGAAAGACTGGAAGCTTGTTCTTCAGCAAATGGCAATTCTTGGTGCAGATTCACTCCCTCTTGTTATTTTAATTGGTTCTTTCACAGGAGCAATTGCAGGTTTGCAGGCAACTGACCTTTTTACCAAATTCAACCTGATAGCACTTGCCAGACCCTACATCGGTTCGTCTATTGCTACGGCTGTATTCACTGAATTAACACCTGTTCTGACTGCATTGGTTATTGCTGGCAGAGTAGGTGGAGCAATGGCAGCTGAAATAGGTACAATGAACGTTTCGGAGCAGATTGACGCTTTGGAAATGCTTGCTATTGATAAGAACAGATTTCTAGGAATGCCAAGAGTTCTTGCTGCACTGATTATGATGCCCATTCTGGCTGTATTTTCAAATGTTGTGGCTCTTCTTGGCGGATTCGTACTAACTGCTATCAAATTCGACTTTTCTTCTTTTATGTTTTTTGATTCAGTCCAAAGATTCTTTATGTTGAACGAAGTTATAACAGGTATGGTTAAATCATTAATATTCGGTGGTGTCACATCTTTAATCGGGTGTCACGTCGGTTTCAAAACGACAGGCGGTGCTGAAGGTGTCGGAAACAGTACAGTACGTGCCTATACAATCTCTGCTTCGGCTATCCTGGTTATTGATGCCTTATTCGGAGTTGTAATAAAATAGAACTTATGGAAATTGATTCAAACCTTCTGCCTTTGCCAAATCGTATGAGACATCATACTGCACCTAATCTTTACTTGCCGCTAAGTGAACTGAAAGTCAAACCCGATTTCTATCCTCCGCTTTATGATACTATTGACTGGTCTGTTCTTTTTAAAAACGGAAAGCCTCCCGACAACCTTGATATAGGATGCGGTAAAGGTAAATTCCTTCTCGACTTTGCAGAATTAAACAGTAATTTTAATACTCTTGGTATTGAGCTGAGAGTTTCTCCCGTAAAATGGCTGAAAGATGTAATCAAGTCTTACAATCTGCATAATGTTAACGTTATCTGGTATAGCGTGGTCAATGGTCTAAAATTTATAGAAGATAACTCCATCAAAAACATTTTTTATCTTTTCCCTGACCCATGGCAAAAGAAAAAGCATTTCAAACGTCGTGCCTTTAATAATGATACTTTGAGTGAAGTGCTACGCATTATGAAACCCGGGGGTAAACTTTATCTGGCTACGGATGTTCCCGAAGTTCATGAATATCATCTTGGGGTTCTTTCAAAGCAAGACGAATTTAAATTCCAAGTCATTGATGATGACCGTGATTGGCAGATACCCGTTACGAACAAGGAAAAATTCTGCCGGCTGAAAAAGATTCCTTTTTATAGAATAATTAGCACCAAACAATAATAACAGCAAGCCGAACCTTGCCAAGCTGTTTATTTTATAAACGCATTAAATCTGCTGTGTTAAGTGTTAAGTGTTAAGATGTCTTACACTTGGGAAGTGTAGGACATCTTTAATAGGGCACTTGGGTAGTTCCGATTTAAATCACATTAAGCAATTTAAGATTCCTCTTCATTCCTTTCTTTAAGATTTTTGAACAATGATATTGCAAATCCCACAACTATAATAAAGACACCTAACCATACAAAACTAATGAATGGTTTGAATGAAGCTTCCATTGTAAGCATTTCAACCGGTTCTTTGAATACTTCAGATGATTTTTTAAATGTTAAAATAGCTTGCGATTTTACGGTACTATCGGAAGAACCCATGAAATCACAAAAACATACATCATATTCAGTGTGAGGTATCTTTCTCCAGATTAATTCTGTTCTTTCGTTTCCCATTTTCATTTTCGTGAAAACCGTATCTTGATATATTCTTTTGTTCAATGTATATTCTAAATGCGCTCCCAATAATGGCTGGTCATTCTTCTGAAGATTATTATGGTCAACATGGAATTTTCTCAAAGTAAGCTTGATATTTGTATCAAGATTACAGCTTATGGTGTCTCCTTTAGTCAAAACCTGTGTTTTAATTTCCCGGTCGTAATCGGAAGATTTAAGAACAAGGTAAACATCTTCATAAATAAAACTGATTATACTTGGTTCTAATACGGGCGATTTTCTTTCATTGAAATCACTGAATGAAACGGTAGGTTCCACCGGATAGCTTGAACCTTTCTTTTCAATTTCAAATCGGTAAGCAAATTTCTGTCTGTCCTGCAGATGTTTATCAATTTGTACCTTATCAAGCAATCTGATATTGTATCCTTTAATACTTTTTACTTCACCTTTCGTAATCCGGAAATGAACCGAGGATGATTTTGTTCCTAAAACCAAGATACCTATCATCAGGAATGATATTCCGATATGGGAGATATATCCTCCTAAAGTCAAAGGATTTTTTCTGAGATTTTTGATAGCAAATTCAACATTTACTACAAAAGAAAAGATAATCGAAAATAGTAAGATTATAGAACTGAACTGCGTTATGCCGCTGATTATGAAAAGTGCTGTTGCTGTAATTGAGATAATTAGCGAAACCAGGGCTTTTTTAAACAATCCCGTAAATAGTGTTTTCTTCCAACTAAAATATAGGCAGATTGCGTTTGATATTAAGACAAGTATCATTATCGGCAGGTTAGTATCATTATAAAATGAAATTGCTACGGAAGTTTTCTTCAT
>Ga0172370_10002517_pt1 | contig 26398 bp, 25 predicted proteins | sample LakKiv5m_FD_114538 | JGI IMG/M metagenome (GOLD analysis project Ga0172370, IMG submission 114538) | Freshwater microbial communities from Kabuno Bay, South-Kivu, Congo - kab_022012_11.5m | ecosystem: Environmental > Aquatic > Freshwater > Lake | place: Democratic Republic of the Congo...
ATACTAATAAATTATAAGCATTAAAGTAATATCTCTACTATCAATACAATATTAGCAATATATTATTAGTTTGTCAAGGATAAATATGCTCGCTACTACCATCAAAGCGTTGCGGAAAAAGCACAAAATTTCCCAGGAACAACTTGCCCATAAGGCGGGGATCACCTATAGCACCCTGATAAAAATTGAATCAGGCGCTAATGATAACCCTACGATTAAAACAATGAAAAGGATTGCTGATGCGCTTGAAGTTAGTTTGGATGAGTTGGTGGTCTAAAGGGATAAATAAGATTGCCCTTGCTAGCGGGGCTGTTAATAGGGCGTTGTGGCTGCCTGGAAGCGATAAAGAGGAATGATATGAGACTGACAGATAACGAGATCAGAGATATTACAAAATACCTTGAGTCCGGCAAGCCGTTGCCGGATTTTTATCGTTTTCTGCTCTTTGAGGAAAAGCGTGAGGTCGAACTTGTCTGGAACGGTAAAACGAATGAAGTCTGCAACGTGACATTGCCTTTTCAGATTATTGAACAGGTTGATGAACCGCGAAAGGAAAAGACGCAGGATCAGTGGCAAGGGACGTTATTTGACATGAGCGGCCGCCAGATCAAGGGCTGGACAAATAAGCTCATCTGGGGTGATAACAAATTGATCTTGAGCAGTCTTAAAAACGGCCCATTGCGTGATGAGATTGAGAAGGAAGGTGGAATAAAGCTGATTTATATCGATCCTCCGTTTGATGTGGGTGCCGATTTCTCAATGAACATAGAGATTGGCGATGAGCAGTTTACGAAAGCACCATCTGTTCTTGAAGAGCTTGCTTATCGTGATACGTGGGGCAAAGGCGCAGACAGTTTTATTGCCATGATTTATGAACGGCTGTCGTTGATGCGAGATTTGTTGGCTCAAGACGGAAGCATTTATGTTCATTGCGATTGGCGGGTTAGTGGTTTCTTGCGATTGGCGATGGATGAAGTCTTTGGGAAAAATAATTTTCTTAATGAGGTCGTCTGGGCGTATAGGGGCATGGCTGTTTCTGAAACGCATTACACTAGAAGACACGATATTATTTTCTTTTATAAACGGGGAGAGAAAAATATTTTTAATTGGCAAGATATTGCGGAGGATTTATTAGATACAACAGTTAATAAATATCGGTATGCGGATAAGGATGGTCGGAAGTTCAGATTGCATGGAAGGAATATTCAAGGAAGCCCGATACAAAATAATACAGATATAGACATTAAATGGCTAGAAACAAATCCTGAATTATGTCGAGTAGATTATTTAGATGAGAAAAAAGGAGTTAAACCTAGAGATTGGTTCTTAATGGATTATATAAATGTGATGTCTCAGGAAAGGGTAGATTATCCAACGCAGAAACCTGAGGCGTTGATGGAAAGAATAATAAAGGCATCTTCTAATGAAGGGGATATTGTCGCTGATTTTTTCTGTGGCTCGGGCACAACATTAGCAGTTGCAGAGAAGCTTGGCCGAAAGTGGATTGGCGCTGATTTAGGCAAGTTCGCTATTCACACAACTCGCAAGCGTATAATTTCGGTTCAGCGTGGATTAAAAGAATCAGGAAAAGATTACCGCGCGTTTGAAATATTAAACCTCGGCAAATATGAACGCCAGCATTATATCGGTGTAAATCCAAATCTAAGGGACAAGGAAAAAGAGAAACAGCTTATTAAGCGGGAGAAAGATTTCCTCGAGCTTATTCTTAGAGCATATAGAGCTGAGAAAGTTGATAGCTTCAAAACCCTTCACGGAAAGAAGGCCGCGCGTCTGGTCGCTGTAGGTCCCATCAATCTGCCGGTTACTCGGAAATTCGTCGAAGAAATTATCAAAGAATGCCAAGATAAGAAACTCGTCAAAGTTGATATACTCGCCTTTGAATTTGAGATGGGGCTTTTCCCGAACATTCAGGAGGAAGCAAAGTCAAAAGGCATTGATCTTGCCCTGAAATATATTCCCCGGGATGTATTTGACAAGCGCGCGGTGGAAAAGAATCAGGTAGTTTTTCATGATGTTTCATATATTGAGGTTAAGCCGATCGTGCAAAAGAAAGGCGTTGCCATTGAACTTGTAGATTTCAGCGTTTATTACAATCAGGACACGATTGCTAATGTCGAGGCATCGCTTAAGAACGGTGGCACCAAGATTTATGTAGAGAACGGTAAGATTATTAAAGTCACCAAGGACGATAAAGGCATCCTTAAGCGTGAGGTCCTGACTAGGAAGTGGACTGATTGGATTGATTACTGGGCGATTGATTTCGATTTTGAAAGTAAAAAAGAAATTGTCCGGGTCAAAAAAGATGGCGGTTCGATCGAAGAGGTCTGGACTGGCGATTATGTTTTCGAGAACGAATGGCAGTCTTTCCGCACCAAGAAAGACCGCACCATTGAGCTTAAAAGCGCATTCCGTGAATGCCCCAAAGGCCGCCGCAAGATTGCAGTAAAAGTCGTGGACATATTCGGAAATGATACTATGAAGATTATAGAGGTGACAGTATGAAACAAGAAAAGAAAAAGTTCATTCCTTTAGCGCATGAACATTTGGAATTAAAGAATGGACTAATAAACTATGCGAGGGAGCTTCGAAAGAAAGGAGGTCTTGAGAATCAATTAGCATTAACATTTATCTATGTGAGCTTTGCTGAATATCTTGCCAACAATCTATTAGAGAATCTTAGACATTTTATTCATACGGGATCATATAATCAATTCGCTGGTATTCTATTTATCGATGAAAGAAATCAGGATAAAACAAAGACACTCGGACAGACTATTGGCGATTTGGGAAAGTTTAATTTTCCGGACAAACAAGGGATACTTCGAGTGCTGTCAGATATAAATCAAGCAAGAAATAAACTATACCATAATTTTATTTCATCAGACCCTAAGAAGATGGAAGAAATATTGTCTACCGACATGGTTAGCATTCAGGATAAAACTGAAGAGGTTCTGGCTAAGATAAATGTAATATATGCCGGATTGCAGAAAATATTAGCACCTCAGCCTACGCAAGAGCAGGATAATGGCAATACATAATAAATTTCCAAAATCCCCATACGAAATAATTAAGCCTGAAGTACGATGGTTTCCGGCTGATGAAACCTTGCGTGAAAAAGGGTATGATAAACTTTTGCCGCCTTTGGTCGCTAAATTGCGTAAGCTGGTTGAAGAATGGCGAAATTCCGGTTATGAAGGAGCGAGCGCAACAAGCAAGGCGCTTCTCAATTGGTGGTTTAAGACCGATCATCCTATGCATAACGCTGATGGCGAAGAATATCTTTTCCAATACTATTTTGCTCAAAGGGAATCGGTTGAAACGATTATATATCTCTATGAAATTGTTAAGATCAAAGATAAATATGATCTTTTGCGCTTTGATAGTTCTGGCATTTTGACGCCGGGCATGTTCGCGGAAAGCTGGCGTCGATTTGTAATCAAGATGGCAACTGGGAGCGGAAAGACAAAGGTTTTGAGCCTTGTCTTGGCGTGGAGTTATTTTCATAAAACATATGAGCCTGATTCTGTGCTTGCGCGGAATTTCCTTGTCATCACACCTAATATCATTGTCCTTGACCGCATCCGGACAGATTTTGACGGCTTAAAGATATTCTTTGATGATCCTGTTCTTCCCGAAAACGGCTATGCCGATCAAAGCTGGAAGGATGATTTTCAAGTCACGCTCCATATTCAAGATGAGATTGGCACAATCCGAAAGACGGGCAATATTTTCTTGTCCAATATTCATCGCGTCTATGAGAGTACCGATGTTACGCCTTCATTTGATGATGAGGATATGGCTGATTATTTCCTCGGCAAGAAACCGGTTGGGGCGACGAACGAATCCAAAATCGACCTATCCGAGATCGTTCGAAACGTAGATGAGCTAGTGATCTTGAATGACGAAGCGCACCATATACACGATGAAAGGCTGGCATGGTTTAAATCCATAGAAGATATCCATAATCGCCTAAAGATGAAAGGCTCTGAGTTATCGCTTCAGGTGGATGTGACTGCGACGCCGCGGCATAATAACGGTGCGATATTTGTTCAAACAGTCTCGGATTACCCGCTTGTTGAAGCCATCCATCAAGATGTTGTTAAACACCCTGTTTTGCCGGATTCAGCCAGTAGGGCTAAGCTGGTCGAGAAGAAGAGTTCAAAATATACCGAGAAGTATGAGGATTACATTCATCTTGGATATCTTGAATGGAAAAAAGTGTATGAAGAACACGCGAAACTTGGCAAGAAGGTGGTTCTATTTATTATGACCGATGATACGCGCAATTGTGATGAGGTCGCGGCGTATCTTGGCGGCAGATACCCGGAATTTAAAGATGCGGTATTGATTATTCACACTAAAAACAATGGTGATATCGCGGAGAGCGTGACCGGGAAAAAGAAAGAAGAATTGGATGTCTTGCGTGAGGCGGCCAATAAAATAGACCGGCAGGATAATCCGTATAAAGTTATTGTTTCAGTTTTAATGCTTAAGGAAGGCTGGGATGTTCGTAATGTAACCACGATTGTCGGACTTAGGCCGTATTCTTCTGCAAGTAATATTTTGCCTGAACAAACTATGGGGCGCGGTTTACGCCGAATGTATCGCGACTCAAATCTTCAAGAGATGGTAAGTGTTGTCGGTACTGATGCTTTTATGGATTTTGTGGAATCGATAAAGAGCGAAGGTGTTGAGCTTGAGCGCCGCAAGATGGGTGAAGGAAGCGCGCCTAAGGCTCCACTGGTCGTTGAGGTTGACAAGGAAAACGTAAAGAAGGATATAGACAAGCTTGATATTCAGATACCTGTTTTGACCGCACGAATATACCGGGAATATAAAAACCTTTCTGACCTTGACGTAAGTAACTTCGGCCACGCTAAGGTAAAAATTCAGCAGTTTTCAGAAGAGGAAAAACGCGAGATCGTATTTAAGGATATTGCTACCGGCGAGATATCGCATAAGACCGAGTTAGACTCTGATTTCGTGGCGAATTATCAAAGCGTGGTCGGATATTTTACTCAGGTTATTATGAAGGACCTACGGCTTGTTGGCGGGTATGACGTTCTTTATGGCAAGGTTAAAGAATTTATTCAGAATTACCTTTTCGAGTCTGCCGTAAACATAGAGGATTTAAACATCCTCAGGAACTTATCCGAGCTTGAGGCTACAAAAACCATCATTGAAAACTTCAAGAAAAAGATTAATGACCTGACGGTGCTGGATAAAGGCGAAGCCGAAATAAAGGACTACATTAAAATAAGTAAATGCCGTCCATTTGTGGTGAAAGAGCAGGGCTATCTTGTACCGCAAAAGAGCGCATTTAATAAGATTGTTGGCGATAGCCATTTCGAACTTGAAATGGCCGTTTTTTTGGAGAAATGCGAAGATGTGATTTCTTATGCCAAGAATTATTTTGCCGTGCATTTTAAAATTGATTATCGAGATGCTGATGGCGAGATTAAAGATTATTACCCAGACTTTTTCGTGAAGGTCTCGCAGAAGGAGCTTTATATCGTCGAAACAAAAGGCCGAGAGGACTTAGACGATCCTTTTAAAATCGCGCGCCTTAAACAATGGTGTAAGGACGTGAATAAATCTCAGAGTGAGGTCATGTGCCATTGCCTTTATGTGAGGCAAGAAGAATACGAAAAATACACCCCAAAAACTTTTAGAGATTTAGCCAAGAATTTTAAAGTTTAATGAGTAGGTTACAGAATAACCCTACATTGACACAGGGATATTAAAATAGGAATTCCGGGCAGGAATTCCGGGGACACATTACATAATGAGGGATTAAGTATGATGTTCCCAGAAACTTCATGCAAAAAGCTTTCAAAGGCGAATATGGAGATACCAGAAACTAATAAAGTTTTTGCTGAACGGATGAAGCTTGTGAGAAGGGATATTGGGAATCTCTTGTTTCATTTTACAAGGACGCCCGATGAAGATATGTATCCCGAAATTGCTACTAGTGACAGAAACGCATTAACTCTGCTAAGAAAAATTGTCGAAGGGGGAAGATTGGTCGGTTCTGCTAAATGGATAACTAATAAAAGTAAGTGCATTTGTTTTACCGAAGCGCCTATCCATGAATTTGCAGCTTTGTTTTCTTTGGTTACGCTTGCTGCTGATAAGAAGGAACGGCCAAGATACCAGCCTTATGGGATAGCGGTGAAGAGAGATTGGTTATATGAAAAAGGTGGCAGACCGGTTATTTATGATAATAAGCAATCCTATGATTTACTTCCAGAACCTTTGAAATATCGCCATGTGCTATTTGAGCCACAAAATGGAATTGATTGTACATGGGAAAGAGAATGGAGAATTTGTACTGATGAGTTATCTCTCGAACCAAATAATACACTTATAATTGTTCCTGATGCAGCAACGGCTTTCGAGATAACTTATGCTTATGCCGAAGAAACTATAGCAACATATTCCGAAGGAGCAATTTCTGCGCAGAGCGGTTTTGGACCGACTGAAGGAGCAACCGGAGGGGAAGGAACTCAAGGGCCAATGTTGATACGGAAGCCTAAATGGATGGCCGTTTCACTTGATTTATTTGATATTAAACTAGTTTCTTAATAAGTTATTATTCAAAGGAGGGCAAGATGCAGGTAGAAATCTTTGCTTTGTGCGATGCAGCAACTGCTGACATGGGGAAGCTTAGTATGCTTGGGGCATTTGACACAATCTGGGCAGTGAAAACTCCAGCAGTTCATCCTCAGTGTGCAATCGCTTTGAGGGTACGATTTACTAGAATTGAAAAAGGAGAGCATAGAGTTATAGTTAACTTTGTTGATATCGATGGAAAAAATGTAATCCCTCCGGCCCAGGGGTCAATTCAAGTAAATTTTCCTGAAGAACAAAGTTCTGGCTCAGCAAATTTAATTCTCAACATTCAAGGATTAAAATTAGATAAATTTGGAGAGCATTCTATTGATTTGGCAATTGACGGACAACAAAAAGCTTCCCTGCCGCTTTTTGTAAAAGAACGTAAATAGAGTTTAAAACGGAATTCCGGGGACACATTGTATAATTTAATCATAATGTGCCTTCCTGTGCAAAAATTAGGGCGAAAAATTGAGCTTTTAAAATAAATTTTTTTGCGCTTTTGGCTTTTGGGCCCCGAGTAAAAGGGAGGAAGTCGTTATTCCCTATAGTAGTGCCGCAGCACCCCACCCAGCCGGGAGTCGCAGAGAATCTTCCCTTTAGTCTTCCTCGCGTGGTAATCCAGCGGTAAGTTCCCCAGGCCCGAATGCGGCCGCACCGTGTTGTAGTAGCGCACGTACTCCCTCACTAAGTACTTGAAGTGCCTCTCGCCGAAGACTACGAAATGATCCAGACACTCCCGCTTGATCGTGCCGACCCAGCCTTCTGCGTAAGGGTTGAGATTAGGCGAGCGGTAGGGGATTCTCTGCACCTTGACGTTGTGCCTGTGTAGTAGCTCGTCAAAATCCTTAGGGTACTTCTTGTCGCCGTCGCGAATGAGCAGCTTCTTCTTGCCGTCAGCAAAGAGGAAGGAGAGAGTCTTTGTCTTATTAGTCACCCATTGCTGGGTGGGGTGCTGCGTGAACCCCGCAATATGCACCTTGCGCGTGTGGACGTGGATGAAGAAGAGCACATGGAAGGTCTTGGGCCCGAACATGGTCCAGACAGTCTTGGTGAAGAAGTCGCAGGCCCAGAGCGTTTTGAAGTGTCTATGTACAAACTTATCCCAAGAATCTTCAGCGCGCTTGTCAGCAGGGAGGACGCCGCACTCGCGCAGGATATTCTTGATCGTGTTGCGCGAGAGCATCTTGATGCGCAGCTTCTTTAGCTCCGCCAGGATGCGCGTGTATCCCCAGTGGTTCTCGGAAGCCATGCGCAGGATAAGCTCGCGCACGTCTTGGGCTGTTTTAGGCCTGCCACGTTTAGCCGCTGGATGAGCGCGTTTGTCACCGGATACCCATTTGCGAAAGGTAGAGTAGTTGACTATATTAATAAACCGCTTAATGTCCGCGCCTAAAGCCAAGCCAAACTTAAGCAACCGTTGCTTTTCCTCATGGGTGAGGCTGATGCGCTTACCGGTCTTAGCGCGTAGAATCTGGTTCTCAACCTTGAGATACTCAATCTGCCGGATAAGCTTACTATGCACCATTTTTCCGAGCATTCCTAAAAACTCTTGAAAAACGCCCTGGTTCGTGCTATAAGTGTCTGTGTAGTTCATAGTTATATCTCCTCATGTTGGGCCTAAAACAGCCCGGTCTCTTAATATTTGCACCCCTCTAGAAGCTTCAAAAGGCCCAAAAGCCAAAAGCGCAAAAAAATTTATTTTAAAAGCTCAATTTTTCGCCCTAATTTTTGCACAGGAAGGTACAAAACCAATCCCAATCATCCCCTCAATGAGTATCTAGAGTGGGATAAATAATTTGTTTAGCTTAAACAATGCTTAATAGAATTGTAAAATTATGGCAGGAGGCAAAAAATATGGCACGGAAACCCCAAGCTAAGCTTAAATCCGTCAAGGTTACGTTTAAAACGCCTCTGATAGAGGTTGAAGGCAATTGGGAAGCAGATGAAAATGAACAAAAGGCAGCATGGGAGTTATATGTGGAATTAATAACTCGCATAGCGGTAGCGGAGCTTAAGCCTGAAGAAGGATTATTGCGGGAAGCCCTATCTTCACTTTACTCTCTTTTTACTGAAACCAGGAAGATTCTTAGGAATTATGGACCATCTATCGCCCAGCCGAAAGGAAAAGGGGATTTGTCTTTTGGGTTCCTGGCTATCGGCGTTTTAAATTCCGCCCTAAGACCAGTTTTAGCTTATTGGCATCCAGTTTTATTAGAATATGAACATGCACGAAAAGAAGGGATTTCTGCTGTTGAGCATGAACGAGCTTGGGGGAGAAATAAGGAGTTGCGCAATGATTTAAACAAATTGAGAGATACTTTAAAAGTTTATTCACTTATTTTGGCTGAAGTTGCAGGTATTCCGCCTATTGAAGTTAAGAGGTAGATATGTCATATTTTAACCCTTATGAGTCTCTTCTGGCGAAAGCTATTAGAGAAGCAGCTGAGAAAGAGGCTCGCGAAAAAGCTTTAATAAATTTGCTTGGCTTGTCTAATCCTTCTGGATTATCACCAACAATTTTGGGAGATACTAGGAGAAAAGTTTTTGTTTCATATCATCATGGTGATGAAGTAGAGGTAAAAAATTTTATAAAACATTGGACCGAGACTAATAAGGTTTTCATCCCAAGAATGTTAGGAGTTAGCAATGATGATGACTTTATCGATAGCGATGATCCTGATTACGTAATGTCTCAAATTAGAGACAAATATCTGCAAGATACAAGCGTCACTTTAGTTCTTATTGGTTCGTGTACGCATAGTAGGAGATATGTGGATTGGGAAATAAAAGCGACTTTGCGGCAAGGAGCTAATTCGCTCCCCAGTGGGCTAATGGCTATTATATTACCGTCAAAAGGTACAAACGCACATTTGCCGGAACGTTTATTAGACAATTGGAATAGTCAACACAAAGAGTGCTATGCTAGATATTATGTTGCTCCTACTACCGTGAGCCAATTAAAAAGTTGTATTGAAGATGCTTTTCAGTCAAGGACTGTTCGAGCGAAATATATAAAAAATAGCTCCGATATGATGAAATATAATGCTAAGTGTAAAGTTTGTGGTATTACGCACTAAAAAAGCCTGTTGAGGCTTTCTACCCCTTGGACTTTTCGCTCTTTGATGCGGCAAAATTTGCCCGCACCAAATTTTGCCGGAGCCAAGCGTAGTTGTGGGGCGGGCGTGCCCGCACCACGCCCGCCCCAAAGGTTTTAGAGTGTTGCCCGCAAAAGGCGGGGCAAAGCGCCGTCCCTGTAGTCTTTAGCTTGTATCAGGCGCTGCGGCCTTGCTCGGTTCTTTTCTAACTTCGTACTTGTTTCTCAAATTAGATAATCTCCACTACATTTTTAATTTTTATGCTATAATATTTCAAAATGTTACTAATTGTCCGTTCCAAAATAGATTCGGAAACCCGCAAGAAGATAGCTGAAGATTTAAAAGGCTACATAAAAATAGTAGTTGATGTCCGGCGTAATGTCTTAGCTGCTGGCGGAGAAAAGCACGTAGATGGTGAGCGTCTTCTGCTAGAGGATGGCAGCCGGCAGGAAGATCTTTGGGGAGCGGGTTTAGATTTGGAAACGGGCGAGATGGATTTTGATTCCCTGATTAATTTAAGGCCCACACAGAATAGAAGCCGTGAGATTTTGGACGAAGAAATACGTAAGAAAGCTGAAGCGTTAATTCAATCTTTATTGAAGGATTAGCAGAATGAATGCCAGGGAAATAATCTTAAATATTGCTGTAAATTTAGGACGATTGTGCCGCTTCGCCATGGAAGGCCGCAAAGAGCGAGTTGAACAATTTCTAACCCAAACTGAAGGATACTTAAAGGACTTGGAATCCGCCCCGAAATCAAACCGTTTCATACCCACTTATGAATGGTTCAGGAGTGACTTTGAGCGTCTATCTCATGATGTTCATATGAATGCCGATTGGGCAGAATCTATGCTCACCTGGGCGAACATTTTGACCCATCGAGCCTCATTAGTATAACAAAATGTCGGAAAATTAAAAATGTAGTGTAGTGCTGGACGAAGCGAGGACGCACGCCACGACCCGGATTTTTTTGATATTTTTCGAATAAGGTTGTTCCTATGAAGAATATATATTATTTCCTATTATTAGTAATTTTCCTGTTTGGGTGTGCTACAAAAATGGCTTATCTGAATACGCAAAAGCCGCCTGAGGATGTCAAGAAAGATAAAGCTGATTGTCAGGCGGTAGTTGATTCATCTGATTTTAAAGACGCCAGTCTCAGGCAGAACAAATTCAATCAGTGTATGAAGGAAAAAGGGTATGAGGTGGTCTCGGAAAAAAAGGCTGAGAAGATCCAGGGATTCAAGGAGCTCTGGATAAAACCCGAAACAGATTTTAAGGTTTACGAAGTAATCTTTATTGATAAGACAGATTTAAGCCAGCTGAAAGTTGATATGCATCTTCCCGGCGCCAAGGCAAACGAAACAACTATAAATAATCTTGGCGAGGAGATGTTAAAGCGTTTCTCAAATGCTTTGAGCGCTGTAATGCCGGTTGTTTCGGATCAGAAAAATGCGGCAGAGAAAAAGATTCTTTATCTCAGCTTGAAATTGACTAAGACTGCTCAGGCTAATATCGGCGCTAGCGTGGCATTACAGATAGTGGGGCAATTTACGCCTTCTTTCGTGCCTTTGCCCGACCCTCCGGTAGGCACGTATTCTTTTGAAGGAGTAGTTACTGATTATCCTAGTAGAGAGAAATTGATCATTATTTCAGATGAGTGTGTGGAGGATAAAAATGCTTCTTTGGCCGGATTTGAGAATTACGAGAAATGGAAGCACGCCTATAATATCATGGACTATTGGGCAGATCATCTGGCGGCGTTACTTGCTAAAGAGCGCGGCTTAAAATACAAGTCTAAGCTAGGGTTTAAATTAATTGATTTTTAGAAAGATGAAATCGTGGCATAGCGGCTGAGCTATTCTTTCCTACCAAGAGGAACACCATATCTTCGCCGAACGATTCGGCGTGAATTTTGAAAGCGGGAGGGTTGCATGAAAAGGATTTTTGGTATTGCTTTCATAATATGTTTATTTGCCAGACAGGTTTGCGCGCAGACAGTTGCATTGCAGGTCCTTGAAAAGTTCTTTGCGCCGGATAAGATCACGGTTTATATCGCCAAGAAGATCATCACCATGGGAGATGATCAACCGTTAGCTACGGCAGTTGCGGTGGAGAAAAACCGGATCGTGGCAGTGGGCAGCCTTGCCGAGGTAAAAAAAGCCCTTGCCGGCAAAAATTACCGGATTGACAAGCGCTTTGCCGGGAAAATCATCCTGCCGGGATTGATTGATCCGCATCTCCACCTCTGGCTCTTTGCCCTGGTTGCGCCGGCGCATTTTATCACTCCTGACGACTGGGATCTGCCCTGGGCTAAGGTCAAAGGCCTTGCCGGACACGACGCTTACATAAATAAACTGCGCGAAACCGAGAAATCGCTCAAAGATCCCAAAGAATGGCTTTTTACCTGGGGTTACCACCAGTATTTCCACGGTTCACTTTCACGCGCGGACCTGGACGCGGTTTCCTCAACCCGGCCGATTGTGGTGTGGCATCGCTCGGTCCACGAATTCTATTTTAATACTGCCGCGGTCAATGCCATGAAGATCACGGAAGAGGCGCTGAGAGGACACGGACATGCCAGTGAGCAGACGGATCTCAAGAACGGGCATTTCTGGGAGGAGGGGATATCGTTGATAGTGAAGCCGCTTTATCCGCATTTGGCTTCGCCAATCCGGTTTGCCCGCGGTCTGGAGATGTGCAAACGGTATGTAAGTGCCAGCGGCCTGACTACTACCACCGACCCCGGGATTATGCTTCCTAACTCGGCCATGGAATTGATGAAGCTGGTATTCGATAACGACAGCACGTCCTTCCGGAATTTATTGATTCCCAGCGGCGAGGTAATCTGTAATAAATACGGCCTGGCCAAGGCACTTAAGGAAACAGAAAAAGTTTACCTGGGAGGCGGGCACCGGATTTATTATTTACCCAGGCAGATCAAGCTTTATTGCGACGGCGCCGCCTTTTCTCAAGACATGCAGTTGAAGGACGGTTATCTCGACGGCCACCAAGGCCAATGGATCCAGACTCCGCAGGAGTTGGAAGACGATGCCAGGCTATACTGGAACGCGGGTTACCAGATCCGTATCCATGTTAACGGCGATTTAGGTAATGATGTGAGCATCGGGATCCTGGAAAAATTGATGAAGGAAAATCCCCGCCAGGACCATCGTTTTTCGTTGGAACACTACTGTGTTTCCGAGCCCGGCCAGGCTATCCGGCTCCACAAGCTGGGTGGGATTGCCAGCGTCAATCCTTATTATGTCCATGTCCTGGCAGACAGGTATTCAGAAGTCGGCCTGGGGCCACAGCGGGCACAGTATATGGTCCGCTGTAATTCTCTGTTGCGTAACGATATTCCTTTATCATTGCATTCGGATACGCCGATGGTGCCGGCCAGACCGCTTACCCTGGCCTGGTGCGCGGTGAACCGCCTGACTATGTCTGGCAAGGTCGCGGGGCCGGAGGAAAGGATAAGCACCAAAGACGCGCTGAAGGCTATTACTATCAACGCCGCTTTTACTTTACAGAAAGAACATGAAATCGGCAGTATTTCTGCCGGTAAGATCGCTGATTTCACTATTCTCGAACAGGACCCGCTGGCGGTTGATCCGAAACAATTAAAGGATATCCGGGTCTGGGGAAATGTCTTTGAAGGCAAGATTTACCAGAACAAGTATAAGAACGAAGCCGGCATGTATTCGCAGGCTGATATAGGCAGGCTGGAGGTTGATCCGGCTGTTGTTAACGCGCAGGGCAAAGACGGCTATCATGACGATGCCTGCGCCGCCAACCAGATTTTGCAGCAGGTAGCAAGAGGCCAGGAAGAGAATTCTCCGAAGTAAGTCTTAAATATCCCGGCAATTTATTATAAATATGAGTGCAATGAATAGGCATTTGCGTTGGTGCCCGGCTTCTGCCGGGAAAACGAATGAGGGGGTTTCATAGAAAAATGGAGTTGGTAAAATGAAGTTATTGCTTATTTCTTCAAGTCCGCATAGAGAGAAGAGTAACACCTTGGTTTTGGCTAAAGAGGTTTTAAGGGGTTGCGCTAACGAGTCCGGCAATTCTGGAATAATTAATTTATGTGATTTAAATATAGGTTTTTGCCGGCATTGCGAGGAATGTCACAGGAAGATTCTGCATTGTTCGGTGACGGATAGCGTGTCCGGAATCCTCCATAAAATGCTTGAGGCAAATGGTATAATTTTGGCATCACCTAATTATATAAACCAAGTTACTGCTTCGATGAAGGCGCTTTTTGACCGCTCCGCTCATTTTATCCACTGTAAGCGGCTATTGGGTAAATATATTGCAGGAGTTGTTTCTTCAGGAAGCGGATATGATAATCCGGTTTTGGATTATATTAAGTTCTATGGGCATACCTGCGGAGCCCAATATTCAGGAGGCGTGTCTTCTGGCCTGCCGCTGAGCAAAGAAAAAATGGAAGAAGCCTACAGCTTAGGTGTTAAGTTTGCTTCAGACATCAAAGGGGAAAAGGCATATCCTGAACAGATAGCGCAAATTGAGAGAGGCAAGCGTCATTTTGGAGAAATAATCAAGAAAAGAAAGAATGACTGGACGCAAGAGTATCAGTATTGGCAAGATAAAGGTTGGATATAACTAGAAAATTTGGGTTAGCTTAAAATTTTGTAATTCCCCCCTAAAAATTGCGGCAGTTTTTTCCTTCGATGCGCTCGCCTGCTGAAGATGACGGTTCGTTTGTTCAGGATCTCGAGGGAGTAATATCTCTAAACCCCGAATAGCCAATCTTACATTGACCCAAGTATGTTATTATAGTAAAATATATCTATCCCAATGAGGTGGCAGGACGGGGTTTAAATAGGTTAAATCTTGGCGATGCGGTGGTATATAAGGGAGGTATGAATGTGTCTGATAAAGATGAAAAGAATAGGATTGCTATGTGCCGTATTCATGGCAGTATTTTATTTATTTTTTGTTTTAGGCAATTCATACGCGCAAGACCAGGCGCGGGTTGAAGCAAAAGATGCGGCGATGCAAGAGGCGCTATCTGAAGATTCGCCGGCAATTTCTAAGTATCGTCAGGAATTAAGAAAGACAATTGTTGTTAAGGAGGAATATTTCCCTCAAGAATTGGATTCTTATGTGCGTTATATTGGTACTCGTGGGGCAGGCAGCCAGTCCGGAAAAGTGGGGATCGTTGACTCCTCAGCAGAATATAGTTATGAGATCAAGGCTTTTGGTAAAGTACCGGTTCAATTTGCGATAGCTTCCAGGTATATCGATATAGATAATACTACTGCTGTTAAGTTGCCTGCCCATTTAACTTCTGCTGGTTTCGGCGTGGAAACCACGTTACCATTTTTTAATTTCGATAAAACTTATCTTACTATAGGAGTTGCTCCGTCATTCTTCTCTGATAACTGGAATTTTCGTACCGCGTCTTTTAGCCTTATACAGCGTTATTTCTTGATTTATCAACCAAATGAAAAATGGGTCTTTGTCTGCGGGGTAGATTACTACCCGCGTTTTCGAGAGCCGGTTTCTCCGATTTTAGGTTTTATCTATAAGCCAAATGATAGGCTTGCTTTTAGTTTAGTTCCGGGAACCCCGGAAATTTCTTATTTACTAAACGATAAACTTACGGTTTTTATCCAGGGTGATTCAAGCAATAATGAATATAGAGTTACTAAAGATAATCTGAAGAATGTGGTATTGAATTATAACGAAACTCACTTAGGCACGGGCTTAAGATATAAATGGAATAAGCATGTTACAGGATCCCTTGTTGTTGGCGGGGTGTTTAACCGTTCTATCGAGTATCGCCAGGACAGTTTAGGCAAGGTTGTGATTAAGGATGGCTTCTATACTGAATTCCGTTTAGTCATGGCAATGTAATTTTTATCAAGGAATAAATATACGTTATTTAACTCTTAAAGTGAGGCCGTTTTTATCCGTAATTTCAGCGCTCGCAGTCTTGCTGGTTGTTTTTAATTATGGGCTTAGGGTAATTGCCTGCACCGGGCATTCCTCAGCCGCTCGCTGACCGCATTCGTACGCATTTTGAGAACCGGATTCTTATATACCACTGCCGTATCATCTTCCATCCTAAATACTGCATGGCAGGTCAGGGGAGGTTAAACATACAGTTTTCAAGGTTGTCGGTAATAAGTATATTCTAAAAATTAAGATCCTACCTAAAATAATTAGCTATGCATAATCAAAAGAAAACCGCATTCAAACTTATCTTGCTTTTTGGTTTGGTGAGCCTTTTTGGGGATATGGTCTATGAGGGGGCGCGCAGCGTTAATGGGCCGTACCTTAAGACCCTCGGTGCAAATGCGGCGATCGTAGGTTTAGTTGCTGGGCTTGCTGAGTTCTTAGGTTATGCAGTGCGTTTGTTTTCAGGATATTTTGCGGATAAGACAAAAGCCTATTGGCTGTTTACTTTCTTAGGCTATGGTTTGTTAGTTAGCGTCCCGTTACTTTCACTTGCCGGCATTTGGCAAATAGCAGTTATTTTCATTATCATAGAGAGGCTAGGTAAGGCTTTACGTAGCCCGGCAAAAGATACTATCCTTTCGCAAGCTACCAAGCAGGTAGGCACAGGTTTTGGTTTTGCTATAGCTGAGGTGCTTGATCAAATAGGTGCAATTACTGGGCCGCTTATTTTTACTGTGCTTTTTGTGTTTTTAGGCAAAGGCTCAAGAAGCCTAGCTGATTATCAACATGGATATGCCTTGCTTTGGGTCCCTTTGGCTTTAGTCTTACTTTGTATTTTCTTTGCGTATCGCGCTGTTCCTGATCCTCAAATTTTAGAAAGCTCAGTAATTAAAAATCCGGAAGCAGATAAATTAAGTAAAGTTTTTTGGATATATACGGTTTTTACTTTTATTACCACTCTTGGTTTTGCTAATTTTGCGCTCATTGGCTATCATTTTAAAGCCAGACAAGTGATGACCGATGCGCAGATTCCGTTATTTTATGCAATAGCTATGGGAGTTGATGCTCTAGCAGCGATTGTTATTGGCAAGACCTATGATATCTTTAAAGTCAAACGTAGTAATGAAAAAGCAGGCCTGCTAACTTTACTTGCTATCCCAGCCTTTTCGCTATTTATACCAATTCTTGTTTTTTCTTCAAAGTTTTCTTTGTGTTTAGCCGGCGCAATTATCTGGGGGATTGTTATGGGGGCGCATGAAACAGTGATGAAATCTGCGATTGCTGATCTTACGCCTTTAAAGAAAAGAGGCACGGGTTACGGAATATTTAATACAGTATATGGACTGGCTATTTTTATCGGGAGTGCTTTTACCGGGTTACTTTATGAATACTCTATAGCCGCGGTGATAATTATCAGCATTGCGGTTGAATTAGCGGCCATTCCGGTGTTTTTCATTATGCGTCAGGAGGCTTTAAAGTAATATCGACTGGTGCAAAAAAATATAAGTAGACAAAAAGTCACGCTTAATCTGTCAAAGAGTTACGTCATTTCTAGTTAAAAAATACCGGACAAAACGGACAAATTACGCGAGGAATTGCCTTTCTAAACAGCTGAATTTCCTTGATAATCGCTCTATCCAACCCTATAATACAATAAAGAGAGGTTTTCCCTCGGCTCATACGAGAGCGACCCTTAATATTTTTTGCCCCGTTTTCAACCAGATAGCGCCGGGGGTAGCTATAAGTAAATACTAAAGTTCTGCTCTTTAACACAGGGTTCGAGCCGAAATTTTGGAAATAATCTCGCTACGCGTCGTAATTTGCCTATAAAAGTTTTTGGGATTTTCCGCAGATCCCAAAAATTTTTATTGTCCCCCCTTTGGCGGGACCCGCTGCGAGGCAAACACTAATTCTTAGCGTAAACAGTCGGCAATTTTCTAAAGGAGGTGTGAAATGAAAAGGGTGTTATCCGTGGTTGCAGTGGCTATCCTCTTAATGGGTATGTATGGATGCGTTGCTTTGCTGGCTGGTGGGGCAGCGGGGGCAGGCACTGCCGTGTGGCTTTCCGATAAGCTGACACAACAATTTAATGCTTCATATGAAAGGACCATAAGAGCTACTGAGAATGCTTTAGATTCGCTTAAACTAGGAATTAAAAAACAGGCAAAAGAAGAAAACGTTACTCAGTTCAGAAGTGAATATACCGATGGTAAAGAGATTTGGATTGATATCCGCAAGATTACCGACACGTCTACAAAAGTTGAGGTTCGTGTGGGCGTTATCAGCCCAGACAAGACAGCAGCAGAGAAGATTTTGAGTAGAATAAAGAGATATTTATAGCAAAAACAGGTTCAAAAGTAAAGAAAGGGGCAAAGTACGCCCCTGATGCCTGCGGGAGAACTGTTACAGTGGATAATGAGTGCTGCTGTGATCCTTGTAATATTACCTACTGCGCCAGTTTTGAATGTCAGGCAAGTACCAAAGCGGTAGAAAAATTGGTTTCACTTGGGTACAGCAACGTCCTCGACTATAAAGGAGGGCTCAAGGATTATAAAGAAGCCAGGCTGCCTGTGGAGGGGAGTTTGTATAAGAAAACGGTAAAGGTGAAGTCAAATTGTTGCGGTTAACGCCTGCTAGGCAGGTAAGCAGATATGCTTAATCTTAAATCCATAAAAATCCAGCTCATACTTTATCTGGCATGTTTTGCTTTATTTCTTGCAGTAAGGGATAAAGATTGGACATTTTTGCTTGCTGTTTTCACCTGCGTTATTTCCGCTTTAACAATAGAAACACTCGTTTTATATCTTAAGACGAAGAAGTTTCAAATTACGGAAAGCTCAATTATCACAGGGTTGATTATAGGTTACGTACTCTCAAGCGATGAGGTGTGGTGGAAACTTGTGTTTGTTTCTTTTTTGGCTATTTTTTCCAAGTATTTAATCCGCTTGCAAAAGAAGCACATCTTTAACCCGGCAGCTTTCGGTATATTTTTGACACTTGTACTACTGGGGGGATCAACTCAATGGAGAGCAACGTACGTTTGGTATATTTTGGTCCCCTTCGGCATTTATTTCGCCCATCGGTTCAAGAAGATGGAAGTTGTTATCGGATATGCGATTATTTCTTTAGCGCTATTTGGAACGCAGGCGCTCTTATTAAGGGTTCCCTTGGGGAATATATTCGGCTACTTTAGTTATTTCTATATTTTTGTTATGGTTATTGAGCCGAAGACAAGCCCGTTAAGGCCTCTGGGGAAATATCTTTTTGGAGCAGGTGTAGCCGCGCTGATTTTTATTTTGACAGAAGCAAGGGTAAGCTTTGACGCGGAACTTTTGAGTTTATTGGTTATGAACGCTACAGTGCCCTTCTTAAATAAAATACCCCTAAAAATAGGAGGTCTGGTATGAAAAAAATAGCATTATTTACACTATTTTTAATTTTTTTTGTAGTTGCGTCCACGGCCTACGCCCATCCGCCATCCGATATCAAGATTACCTTTGACCCGGAAACAAAAATGCTTCAGGCAGTAATTATTCACAATACGAGTAATCCAGTCAATCATTACATTAAAAAGGTCGATCTAGGATTAAATGGCAAAGAAATCATCAAGCATGTTATTTCAAGGGAGGATAATAACGAAAGTCAGACAGTCAGATATCTTATTCCTGATGCCAAAGACGGCGACATAATTTCCGTGGAAGGGTATTGTAGCGTCAGCGGAAAATTGAAGAAAGAAATTAAGGCAGGAAGCGGAGAATAGATAAAGAATACGCATGCGTTACGCTGGGATATTAATACTCTTTTTGGCCTTAGTTTTACTAACAGGAGGAAAATGGAAGCCGGAGGAGACAAACCTAAAAAGATTCCCATCGACCAGAAAACGCTACTGTATTAATGCCCTTGCCTTAAAACTGGTGAAGGTTTCTTGTCAAGCCTGAAGAAAGCCTAAGACGGGTAGATTATATGCTAAAGACAAAAATAATCTGTACTCTTGGACCGGCGTCAGCCAGCGAGACGGTAGTAAGAAAGATGCTGCTCGCCGGAATGGATGTCGCGCGCCTTAACTTTTCGCACGGCAGTATGCAAGAGTTATCCCGTAGGGTAAGCCTAGTCCGTAGCCTGAATGCGAAATATGGCAGGCGAATGAACATTCTCGGTGACCTGCAGGGTCATCGTATCAGAATAGGCAGCCTTACTCAGCCGATAGCGCTTAAAAAACGCCAGATAGCCTGGCTTATCCAAAAGGATATAAAAGGCGCAGTTGGAACAATCCCTTTTGACTATGGAGGACCTCTTCGGGATATAAAAAATGGCCGGCATATATTCATTGATGACGGAAATATTGACCTTGAGGTGATAGGACATTATAAAGGCAAGCTGAAGACAAGAGTGATAATCGGAGGGTTGCTTAAAGAGCATAAGGGAGTGAATATCCCGGAAGCTAAGCTTGAGTTCGGGGGCATAAGCGCAAAGGATAAGCAGGATATATATTTTTGCGAAAAGCACGGGGTCGAATATATCGCCCAGTCGTTCGTGCGCACGAAGAAGGATATACTAGATGTAAGAAGGCTTCTTAGAGGAGGCTCGCGGTGTCGGGTTATCGCCAAGATTGAGAATAGGGAGGGTGTAAAGAATATTGACGGGATAATCGGGGTTTCTGACGGCATAATGATCGCGCGCGGAGATATGGGGGTATCATTGCCCATATACGAGATTCCTGTCATCCAGAAGATGATTATTAAGAAATGTAACCGCGCAGGCAAGTTTGTTATTACCGCGACACAGATGCTTGAGAGTATGACTGAGAATCTCAGGCCTACCCGCGCTGAGGTGACGGACGTTGCCAACGCCATAATAGACGGCACCGACTTTGTCATGCTTTCGGCGGAATCGGCCGTGGGAAAATATCCGGTTGAGACAGTTGCTATGATGAATGATATAATAAAGTTTACGGAAGGGTATTTAAAGGAAGCTAAGGGCGGGGTGCCTTCGGGGAACGTCCTACTAGAGAAAACTTTAAAATAATGTAATGAAGAGAACGCAAAAAGAATACATGGTCTACGATAAGGACATGGATGACTCAATAGCCGAGCTTGCCAAGCTTTGTTCTTCTGCCGGCAGCGAATACCTACCTCAGGAAATACTTACTACCTGTGTTAAGCTGGGAATCGAGCCTTCTTCTGCTTTGAAAGAGGAAATGAAGAGGGGAGAATACCCGGATCTTCCGCGTTTGGTGATGAAGTCCGATCTGCACGATTACGGCCGACTCTTTGAGCTGATCCATATTATTAACGAAGACCATAATCCATAGAAATAAGGGACGTTTCTAATTTCCTCTCCCTAAAAATTGCGGAAGTTTTTAAAAAGATAGCGCTAGGCGAAGCGCGGAGTGGGGCAGCTGGCCTGGATCATTCGGGGTTTATAAGCTATTTCTAAAGATTAATTCGTCTTTAAGTTCTCAAGCCAATTTAGGGAGGAGAAAATTTAAATGAAGAGAGAGATTAAGAAAAGCATAAGTTATCTTGTTTTTCTCTGTGTTTTGAGTACGGTTGCCTACGCGCTTCTTTTTGATTTTATTAAAGTTAGCATAAGCCCGCTTTTAGGAGTATTTATCCTGATGTGGTGCCCGGCGCTCTCTGCGTTTATTACGCAATTGATTTACGAGCAGAATCTGCGCGGCTTTGGTTGGGGCTTGGGAAAATTATACTGGTATTTAATGAGTTATCTCCTGCCTGCAATCAGCGGGATCCTGGCTTACGGGTTTATCTGGATAACCGGATTAGGCCGGATTAATGATAGTTATCAGTTTAATTTCTTTCATTTCGCAATCTTCGGAATGATCCTTCATGTCGCCTTTGCAGCGGGAGAAGAGATCGGCTGGCGGGGTTTTCTGGTTCCGAACCTGTTCCGGGCAATAGGTTTCACCAAAACATGCTTTATAAGCGGCATTATCTGGGCAGTGTGGCATTTCCCTTTGATTTTATCAGGCAAATACCTGACTAATATTCCGGTTGCAGCAAGTCTCGCGCAGTTAGTGATTGTAATGCTGGCCATGACTTTTATGATCAACTGGATACGGCTCAGATCAGGGAGCGTATGGACAGCGGTATTATTGCACGCAAGTCACAACCTTTATATGCAGAATCTTTTTGATCCGATGACAACGCTTGCTGGTTTGCTTGCGCGGTATTTTTCAGGGGAAAGCGGGTTCGCGCTGATTGCGGTATATAGCGTGATAGGATTTATCTTGTGGAGGAAAAGGGCCAGCCTGCAGATCGCCTAGTATGTTGGGGTAGCCGGATTTCTTATTATTTTTTAATATTTGTTTCTTCGGCGGCTGTGCTTATTGCAGCTTTGTATTTTGATTTTTTAAAATAAAGGAGGTTCTTATGGAGAGAAAAAATGCCGTTACGCTCAAAGGTAATCCAGTGACCTTAGTAGGAGATGAGGTGAAGGTTGGCCAGAAGGCCAGTGACTTTAAGGTGCTTGCGTATGACCTGACAGAGAAGACACTTAATGATTTTAAGGGGAAAATTAAACTTATTGCCTCTGTTCCTTCGTTGGATACTCCTGTCTGTGATTTGCAGATTAAGCGTTTTAATGATGAAGCTTCAAATATATCAAAAGACGTGGTTATAATATTTATAAGCATGGACCTGCCTTTTGCGCAAAAGAGGTTTTGCCAGGAGTTCGGGATAAACAAAATAAAAACTTTTTCTGACCATAGAGACGCTGATTTCGCTGTCAAGTATGGAGTCTTAATTAAAGAGCTGAGGTTGTTAGCCAGGGCGATATTTCTGATTGATAAAGATGATAGTATCAGATATGTGGAGTATGTCAAAGAAGTAGGTACGCCCCCCAATTACAAAGCTGCCCTGGATGCTATAAAAAATACAGTAAGCTAATCGCATATTTTCTTGCGAAGTCACAATAAAACACCTATAATAAGTATGCGACAGCGCAGGTTTTTATGCCGGGCCAATTTTACTGGCAATAGCTTAACGCTATGGCTATTTTCTAAAATTAACCCATATCATTACCGCAATCCTAAGCTACCGATAGATTCGGGCGCCATTTTTGGTTTTTGACTTTCGGAGAAGAATGAAAGAAGATAACTATTTTGCCATTAGGAAAATAGCATTTTGGCTGTTTGCGATAGCGTTTATCTTTTTAAGCCTTCCTATCTTATTCTATTCCTTAGGATATAAATTCGATATCAAAGCAAAGAAATTTATCAAAACCGGGACGATTTCGATTAAGACATATCCTGCTGGCGCCCAGGTTTATTTAAATGACAAGAGGCTGGAGAAAACAACGCCCTGTATTATATCCGAACTTTCTCCCGGTACCTATACTATTGCTTTGGAAAAAGATAACTTTTATCTTTATAAGACGTTTGTAGAGCTTAAGCCTTCGTTTGTAGCCGAGCTGGAGGTAGTTTTTTTTCCTAAAATCAAAGACCTGAAAAAAATCGATTTCGCTTTCAATGTCTACAAATTTTTCTTCATAAAGTATGTTTTTAAGGAAAAAATGGTTATTTTTTCCGATCAAGGGATTTTTCTCTCGGACAAGGATTTTAAAAACCTGGAGAAACTATCCGCGTATGATTTAGGAATTAAGGCAGCGGGTAAATTGTTGGGTGTGTTAGAGGAGGAAGATAAATTGTTATTTTGGAATACGGACAGTATCTGGATGTTAGATATAGCACAAATTGACGATCACCCGGAAGCCGTTCCCGTTATTGTGTATGAAGCCGAAGAATACCTCGAGAATGTTTTTCTGGGTATTCGTAACAAATATATCATTGTCCAGGACGGGCTGGATATCAACGTATTCGAGATAAATAATAATCATGCCGTCTTTCCGATAATGAAGTTGAAGGGTCCCGCTTCGGAAGTTTTTTATGATTCTGCGTTGGAGACCCTCTATGCCAAAGAAAAGACACCACACTCTGGTTCCTACTCTATTTTTAGAGCTGAATTTTTCCCGTCTTTCCTAGAAAAATTGAAAAATGAATAGATTTTTTGAGATACTTCCAGGCGCAATAAGTTGGTGTATTATCCTCGGTTTGTTATTATTCATATTTTTCAGCCCCCTTGTTGCCGCGGTGATTTTAATCGTTTTTCTTCTTTATTGGATTTTCCGGCTGCTCTATATGAGCGTATTGCTGGTAGTGGCGCATTCCCGGATGAACTCCCGTAAAAGGACACCTTGGTTGAAACTTTGTAAGGAGGTTAAAGCAGATTTAAAATACGAAGAAATAATGCACGTCGTCCTTTATCCCACCTACAAAGAGCCGCCCCAGGTCTTAAATGACAGCCTAAACGCCCTTGTTGGGATAAACTATCCAAAGGATAAGGTTATGGTGATTTTGGCCGGAGAAGAAAGGGAGGAGGGGGTTTTTAGCAAATTAGAAGGAATATCGCGTCATTTTAAAAGTTATTTCAAGGATATCATGGTATTTATGCACCCTAAGAATATTCCCGGTGAACTCGCGGGTAAAGGCGCCAATGCAACATATTCTGCCCGGAAAGTGAAAGAACTTCTGGAGAAAAACGGGGTTGATTTAGATTGCGTTATTATCTCCGTGTTTGACGCCGACACCTGCCCGGATAAGAATTATTTTGCCTGCCTTACTTACCATTTTTTGTCTAATCCCAATAGATATCAGACCAGTTTTCAACCGTTGCCCATATACAGTAATAATATTTATAAAGTTTCCGCCTTGGCGCGGGTTATTGAGATAGGCTCTACTTTCTGGCAGTTGATAGAAAGTATGAGATATGAAAAATTTGTTACTTTTTCTTCACATAGCATGAGTTTTAAAACATTAGTGGAAGTCGGTTATTGGCCGGTAGATTTAGTTTCGGACGATTCCTTGATTTTTTGGAAATGTTTCCTTAAGTTTAACGGTAAATATTCGACTTACCCACTGGAGGCCCCCGTGTATATGGATATTGCGGCGGGCAAAAATATTTTTGAGACTATCGCCATACAGTATAAGCAAAAAAGGCGCTGGGCCTGGGGAGTGGAGAATTTTGTTTTTGTGGGTATGGCATTTCTGCGAAACAAAAGGATTCCCTGGGAGGTGAAATTCCGCAAGCTCTACCAACTGTTGGATAACCATGTTAACTGGGCTACTTGGGCGATCATCATAACCTTTATGACTCCTCTGATTCTTTATTGGGGCAAGGTAGAGGCAAAACAGGCGCTAGTACTTTTCAATCTTTCCTATCTTAACGGCGTCATATTTAATTCCTTATCCCTTATTGCCATCTTAAGTATTTTTATCAGCTGGCAATTTTTACCTCCCCGGCCTAAAAAGGTTTCGAAATCTTTTTATATTGTTTTTGTTTTACAATGGCTCATGCTTCCTTTTATTTCAGCGGTTCTGGGTTCTGCTCCCGCTTTAGACGCGCAGACCCGTTTGATGTTTAAACGGTATATGGGATTTTATCGCACCCCTAAAAGAGGGCAAGATTAAGACAGATTAATAAGGATATAATTGCTGCATGTTTTTTTCACGCGTAATAATCCAAGCGTTCAGCGTGCTGGTAGCGGGTGTCTTCTTAACGGGATGCGCGCATGTTCCCGTTTACCATAGTGACGTCGCGCCGGCAAAACAGTTAAATGTCCCGATACTTTTGTATCACCATATAGCTGAGTTGCCTGCCGGCGCCAGCAGCGCGCAGAGGCGCTGGACGCTTTCGCCGGAAAAATTCGCTGACCAGATGCGATGGATTGCCGAGCGTGGGTTTCATCCCGTTACCATAGCGCAATTAAACGGCTATCTGAAGCACGGCCTGTTATTACCTGCCAAACCGATAGTCATCTCTTTTGATGATGGCTGGAAAGATCAGTATTGCGCTGTCTTTCCCGTTTTAAAAAAATACAATTTTTCAGCGACCTTTTTCATAATTACCGATTCCGTCGGCCATTCGGCGTATATGGATTGGGATCAGCTGTCGGAACTATCGGATTCAGGGATGGATATCGAGCCGCACTCGTGCACGCATGCGAGGCTTTCGACTTTGCCGCCTGAACAGGCTTGGCGACAGATACATGATTCAAAGTTAGTTTTAGAAAACCGCCTGCATAAGCCGGTACCTGTTTTTGCCTATCCGTTCGGCAGTTACGGTGAGAGAGTAATTTCCCTGGTTAAGGAAGCGGGCTTTGATATGGCAGTAACGGTGAGCGGTTTAAACGGCGGGTACCTCTTCCGTGCCGACCAATCCTACACGCTGTCCCGTTACGCCGTTGAGGGCGAAGATAATCTGGAGGCTATCGCTCAATTAAGAGGCGGCAGAGGGTCTGTTTGTCCGGCTCTGTTTGTTTCTCTTGTGCAACATCCCCCCATATTCTCAAGCAGGGAAGGGATTGACGCGTTGATCGATTTTGCCGGTAATGCCGGCATCAACACCCTTTTTGTGCAGGTTTACCGCGAGAATAAGGCTTGGTTTTTGTCAGAGGTTGCCGATTCCTCCCCATATAAGAAATACCGTAACGATTTATCCGAAGATCCTTTCGCGCGGATTATCAGGCAGGCTCACCGGAAGGGGATTCAGGTTCATGCCTGGCTTAATCTGCTGAGTTTGGCTCAAAATCAGAATTCCAATTTCCTTAATAAATACGGAACGGATGTTTTGACCAGGAACCTGAAAGAAAAGAAAAAAATCAGCGATTATTTGATTGACGAACAGTATTTTCTTGAACCCGGCGACCAGCGGGTACGGGAAGAT
>Ga0172370_10002520_pt1 | contig 26385 bp, 23 predicted proteins | sample LakKiv5m_FD_114538 | JGI IMG/M metagenome (GOLD analysis project Ga0172370, IMG submission 114538) | Freshwater microbial communities from Kabuno Bay, South-Kivu, Congo - kab_022012_11.5m | ecosystem: Environmental > Aquatic > Freshwater > Lake | place: Democratic Republic of the Congo...
ATTTGTATTATTTTTGACTGCCCAGAAAGTAATGTGTATTCTACCGGAATTATCCACATCAATAGATGCAAACTGCATATCATCATAATCAAGCTGATTAACTTTTGTTGGTATAGGAATGAAGTTTGCACTGTCGAACGGTTTTTGATAAAGTACAATGGTTGATTTAGGCGATGAAGTGTTTATATCTTTCAGCTCTGCCATTGCAACATAAACATTTCCTCTGAATGCAGAATTGCTCCTGTCTGTTCCCATCCATTCCTTATCCAAAATTGAACTCAATCCCAATAATGGTGAATTCAAATCGAACATTGAACCAAAACCGCCTATAAAAGGAATATCCGATTGTTTCCATGATTCCCCTCCATCTTCCGAATAAGCCCAGTACATCTAAGCATACACAGAATCAAAAGTTAAGAATGTGTATATCCACGTCAAATAAGCTTTTCCGCTGCCGTCATAAGAGATTATCGGGTCACCGCCTCCACTAATAAAAGCACCATCTATATGAGGCTGACATACAAAACTACTCTGTTTCCAGGATTTTCCAAAATCTTTGGTGTAGTATAAAGGAATTTCCAAGGGATTAGTAAAATCAATCGGATTCTGTCTCATAAAAGAAACGATTATGTTTGAACTGTCTTTGGGATTAATTGCAGCATGAATTTCAGATTCGGGAAGCTGTTCGTTAGATATCACTCCATCCCTGTCTCCAAGAATGGCTTCATTTTTTCCCGTAAAATTATAATCTTTATGTTTCTTCAATTTATCTTTATTAAAATATGCTTCCCTCAATGTTTTTGCAGGAATGTGAAACTTTTCGTTTTTGAGAAATTTCAAGCTGTTTAGATTTCCGGGTTCAGATGTTTCCTGCCCTTTTGCAAAAAAGCTGCAAAATAACATCAGAAGGAGTAAGGATAGAGACTTTTTAACGGATTTCTTCTTATTCATATTGTTTTCAAAATTAGTTTGTTGCCAACAATTTGTCCCAATTAAAGAAAATGAAACAACAAAATAATTATTTTATTTTGAATTTCAAAAGAACTATTTAAAAGATTCCAAACTATACAATTTTTGCCTGTGATACACGAATAAAATTTAATTAGAATAATTTCAGTATTATAGAGTCATTTAACCATAACTGACCATTGTAATTTTTTTATTTAAAAGGAAATCCATAATTTTGGATTCTTATTGTCACAATTTTAAGAAGAAGAAAAAGATGAATACGATTGAAGAAGGAATATACGACCTGGCATCCGGGAAAATGGTAATTGTCATGGATGATGAAGACAGAGAAAATGAAGGAGATTTGATTGTAGCTTCCGAACTTTGTACAGCCGAAATGATAAATTTCATGTCTTCGAAAGCAAAAGGTTTGATTTGCGTTTCTATAACGGAAAAAAGAGCGAAAGAATTGAAATTGGACGCTATGGTAAGGGATAGTTCCGGTTTACATGGTACTCGTTTTGCTGTCAGTGTTGATTATCTTCATGGAACCACGACCGGGATATCAGCTTTTGACAGAGCTAAAACAGTAAGAGCCTTGGCGGATAAAACAACCAAGCCGGAGTACCTGGGCAGACCGGGACATATATTTCCATTAATCGCCGTAAAAGAAGGAGTTTTACGCAGGGCTGGTCATACTGAGGCTGCCGGTGATTTAATGGAGCTTGCCGGTTTGAAACCAAGCGGTGTTCTTTGTGAAATCATCAATGAAGACGGTACAATGGCACGGCGGGATGACCTTGAAATTTTCGCAAAGGAATATGACCTTAAGATAATTACTGTAAAAGATTTGATTGCATACCGTCTAACATCTCAGACATTGGTTAAATGTGTGGCTTCTGCTAAAGTTCCAACTCAGTACGGTGATTTTCAAATGAATGTTTATGAAAATGTCATTGATAGAAAAGAGCATGTTGCTTTCGTAAAGGGTTCATGGACACCTGATGATACTGTGCCTGTAAGAGTGCATTCCGAATGTTTGACAGGAGATGTATTCGGCTCGTTAAGATGCGATTGCGGACCGCAATTACACAGGGCTTTGAAAATGATTGAAAAGAACGGAAGAGGAGTTCTGCTTTATATGAGGCAGGAGGGAAGGGGAATTGGTTTGATAAATAAGGTTAAGGCTTATGCACTTCAGGAACAGGGTCTTGATACTGTCCAGGCTAATGAAGCTCTCGGCTTTCAACCCGACCCGAGAGATTATGGAATCGGAGCTCAAATACTTTCGAGTCTTGGCGTAAAAAAAATGAAGTTGATAACAAATAATCCTACGAAAAGAGTCGGTTTGGAAAGCTATGGACTTGAAGTAGTGGAGATGATACCAATTGAAATGGAACCAAATGATAATAATTACAACTACTTAATGACTAAAAAAAATAAAATGGGACACTTCCTTCATAATTTAGAGTAGTTTTTTAAATAAAATTTGTTATATTTACAAATGATAATTGTTGAGCCACAAAATTTATTGCGAGCTCAACATTTTTTTTAGCCGGATTATTTTGGAGATATTATGTCGGATATTGTTTACCTAACTGCTGAGAGAATTAGAGAGATTGAAGAAGAAGTAATTTTGCTCAAAACAAAAGGCAGAAAAGAGATCGCCAATAAAATTGCTGATGCAAGGTCACATGGTGATTTATCCGAAAATGCCGAGTATGAAGCAGCCAAGCATGAGCAGGAACTTCATGAAATTAAAATTGCTGGTCTTGAAAACACTTTGTCAAAAGCTCAGGTCATACGTCCTGATGAACTTCCGAACGATAAGGTTTACATTTTATCAAAAGTAAAATTAAAAAATCAAAAGAATGGAATGATATCTGAATTTATCCTCGTAAGTCCTGCAGAATCAGATTTTGAAAAGAAAAAGCTTTCTGTAACATCACCTATCGGCAAAGCTCTGCTTGGCAAAAAAATCGGGGATCTTGCTGAAATTATTGCCCCTGCAGGTAAAACAACTTACGAAGTACTTGAAATTTCAAGATAGTTTTGATTAATTTTTCTTTTTCAAATCCAATTTGTACGGAATTGAACTGAAAATTATATTGCCCGAAATATTTGAACTTGTTACTCCATAAGTGCCGGAATATATTGCTCCATTTGAAAAAGTTACTTCTAGTACATTACCGATAAATGTTCCATTTACCGTTGGTGTGATTGATGTTGGTACCGAATTGTAATACATCGTTATTTTTGATGTACCGGAAACAGCATCGGCATTATTAGTATTAGTGGTTAGAGCCATTTCCAAATCGAAATAAATTCCAACCATTGTTTCGGAAGTTCCATACCAAGTCCCGTTTATCGGTGAGACGAGTGTAATTTTTTTTATATCACTTAATGCAGATTCACCGTTCCCATTTTCAGCAGAAACAGTAAAAGAATATGTTTTACCATATAAAAGATTTTTAACTTCGTATGGAGATACTGCACCTTGAATCTTGGAAGCTGTTTCTTTTTTGAATGAGGCAGCATCAGTAAAATATAAAGTGTATCTACTTGAATTAGAGACATCATCCCAAGAGACGGTAACAGTTGTCCCGATTGATTTGAGAGTCAAATTCTTCGGTGTTGAGGGTGGTTTAGTCAAATCGTCAATGGTTGGTGTTGTTGACTTATCCTTACAAGAAGATAAGATAAAAATAAAAGATAAAAAAAGATATAAAAATATACACTTTGGTTGCATTTTTCTCTCCAAAATAAATAAAAAAGCAAAATACGAAAAAAAATTATAAATTTAAACACTTTTAGTAGATTCATCTGTTATTGATTTTATGACATCTCTAATAACTTCCCAGCTAAAGCCTTGTCTTGCTAAATAAGCAATAAGGGAATTTCTTTTCTTGTCATCAGGTTTGTTAGAAAACATGCTTAATTTTTTTTGAGCCGCTTTCATGGCAAGTTCAAAATCATCTACATCCGAAAAATGTTCTTTAACAGTTTCTTTTGCTAATTCTTTAGAAATACCTTTTTTAATTAACTCAAAATATAGCTTCTGTTCACCGGCAGGTTTTCTTTTAAGATAATCTTTTACAAAACTTTTTGCGAATTTTTTATCATCAAGAAGATTAAACTTGTAAAGAAAATCAATCCCCTCACGTGTTTCGTCAGCATTAAATCCTTTTAGTATGAGTTTTTCTTTTACTTGCTTTACAGTTCTTGGTTTGTACGAAGCATAGCTAAGAGCTGACTGGCGTATATTAAATTTTCTTTGTTCGCTTAATAATTTCGTTATAATATCTGTAGAAATAACCGAATTTTTCCCAATCTGATATTTCAATACAAGGTCGAGTGAAACTTCAATAATTTCCAGATTATCTAATTTTATAATACACAATCCCGAATTTCTTTTCTTTTCGATACCTGCAACCAGCATAAAAACTTACATTTCATTAAAAAAAAAAATATCTGCTGAATTAATAATAATTTTTAATTAAATTTGTCAAAATTAATAAAAAATGCGAATTGTTTATAAACAATTGGGAAAAGATGTCTGAAATATTTCAAAAAGTGATTGAATCCGTTGATTTTATTACCAGAATTATTGGGATGAAGCCTAAAATTGGTATTATTCTTGGGACAGGATTAGGACAGCTTGCCGATTACATCGAAAAAGAAAAGATAATTGATTATGAAGTTATTCCGAATTTCCCGGTCTCAACTGTAGAATTTCATCACGGCAAGATGATATTCGGAAAAATTTCCGGTAAGGAAGTTGTTGCGATGCAAGGCAGATTTCATCTTTATGAAGGGTATTCCATGCAACAGATTACGTTTCCTGTCAGGGTAATGAAAAATTTGGGTGTAGAAATTCTGATTGTATCTAACGCATGTGGTTCGGTTAATCCCTTATTACCAAAAGGCAGCTTAATGATTATTGAAGACCATATCAATCTTCTTCCTGGAAATCCTTTAATTGGAGTGAATGACCCTGAATTAGGTGAGAGATTTGTTGATATGAGCGAACCTTACTCCAAACAAATTATAGAAATAGTTGAAAGAATTGCATTAGACAAGAAAATAAAAATTTTTAAAGGTGTTTATGCCGCCATGTCAGGTCCGAGTCTGGAAACCAGAGCCGAATACCGATTTCTAAGAACAATCGGAGCAGACGTTGTAGGCATGAGTACCGTTCCTGAAAACATCGTTGCCCGACAATGCGGGATGAAAGTTCTCGGATTGTCAATTACGACGGATGAATGTTATCCTGACGCTTTGAAGCCCGTTGGAATAGACGAAATACTCGAAACTGCCTCAAAAGTTGAACCAAATCTAACTGAATTAGTAAAAGAATTTGTTAAAATAATCTGATAGATAACAAATGAAAACACATAAAGTTTTTTTAATTTTTTTTACGCTATGTACTTTTTTATCTTGTACCAAAGAAGAAAGAGTTATTAATTCCGCTCCTGAATCTTGGAAGTATCTTGTTGCTACTGAAACAGCTCCTTTTTCATTGACTCTTTACGAGCAGCCATCCGGGGATATTCTGGTAAATGACGTTTTTTCGGCTAACAATGCAGAAGCATTATCCGGAAAAGTTGAAAAGATTGCTGAATACGGAAAGTATCTTTTTTTGTTCATCCCATCAAAAAATAAAATTGAAGTTATTACCAATGATTCCTACAAAAAGCAGGCTACACTTGATTTCACTTCCTCGGGTAAAATCCCAACAGGAATTTGTTTTGCAAATGGAACTGATTCTTATGTTACATTTGGGAATGATTCAACAGTTCAATTAGTTGATTTGACAAATTTTCAACCTAAGTGGATAATTCCTGTCGGTCATAAGCCTGTTTCTATTGCATGTCCGACCGGTACTGCTAACGGAAATCAAATTTACGTTACAAACGCTGAAGACAATACTGTGTCGGTTATTGATTCAAGAGACCACGCTGTAGCCGCTACGATAAAAGTATCCAATGTTCCGTTTTATGTTGATTTCTCTAACGACGGTTTATATGCTGCTGTTGTTTCACTCGGTACCGGAAAGGCTGACAGTAATACAACAAAATCAGCCGCTACGGTTACAATCATAAATGTAAATACCAAAGCCATAGTAAAGACACAAAACCTTGGAACTTCGGCTGCCGATGCTATCAATCAAATACCCCGCGGCTTATCAATAACTGACAGAAGCTGGGGATTTATTCCAACAAAAACAAACCTTTTCCGAATCAACTCAAAAACCGGCGATATATCAAATCTTGGCAAAAACGAATATTTGTCTGCAATCTATAATTATAAGCGGGATGAATTGATTGTTTTAAGAAAAAAAGGAACTAACAACGAAATTTATACTGCTGACCCGATTTCAGCAGCATTCAAATCCAGTATTAATTCACAATTTATTTATCAGCTTTTGTTTCCATTGTCCAATTAAAACATGTATAACAAATTTCAAATAAATCTTGAGTCCTTGATTGATTTGAGCGGAAGACTCAATGAAACCAATGATGAAAAATTTATTTTGAACTCTGCTTTGCTAAGTTTAATGGGAAAACTCAGAACTCAAAGAGGAACTGCGTACATACCCGACAAGAAGAGAAATTTCTATTCACCTTTGATTATCAAAGGTAAACAAAACAGCACATCCATAAATTATTTTGAATTTGATAAAATTCTTACAATTTCCAACCGTTCAGAGTACGAGATTAATTTAAAAGAATTAGGTTACAAATTTGCTCTTCCTATTATTTACCAGAACAAACTTCTTGCAATGATTTGTCTTGGTGAAAAAATAACCGGCGAGCGTCTTGATGAACAAGAACTTCAATATTCTGGTATAGTAGCATCAGTAACTGCTAACGCTCTGCAAAATGCCAAAAATCATAATTCATTGATTAAATCCAAAAATAATATTGAAAAAAGGAATCAACTGCTGACTACCCTTTTTGAAATGAGTCGCGATTTCAGCACTTTGCTCTCAAAAAATGAAATATTGAAGGTACTTTCATATCGGTTAATGGGGCAGTTAATGGTCACTCGTTTCGCAGTTGTGATGATTTCTTCCAATTCTAATTATGATGTGCTGATAAACAGATTTGAAAAACCGATACCCCCGGAGATTTTTCAATCTCTTTCTAAGGTGGAATCTACTGTTCTGCTTGATGCTGTTGAAATGCGAACAGAACAAAAAGAAATGCTTGTTCAAGCAGGTATAAATATCATTTCACCGATGATAGTTCAGGGAAATATCAAAGGTATACTCATAATTGGCAGAAAACTGAATAACGAAGAGTTTTCCGAGGAAAATTTAAAGTTTATTGAAGCACTGGGGAATATTTCAATCTCGGCACTCGAAACCGAACGATTATTTCAGGAGGAATTGGAAAAAGAGAGACTTGAAAGCGAAATTCAGCTCGCTTTGGAAATTCAGACAAACCTGCTTCCAAAAAATTTACCTGATTGCCATGATTTCGAATTTGCCGGCATCAGCTTGCCTTCAAGGTCAGTTGGCGGTGATTACTTCGACTTTATCAAACTCGATGAAAATAGAATTTTAACAGCTATTGCCGATGTTTCAGGAAAAGGAATGCCGGCTGCTCTTCTGATGGCAAATGTTCAGGCAGCATTACGAACTCTTGCACCATTAGACCTGCCCTTAAAAGAACTCATTCTGAGAATCAATAATGTTGTATATCATAATACTTCAGCTGATAAGTTTGTCACTTTCTTCTGCGGTATTTTGAATTGCGAAGACAGAACATTCCGTTTTATAAATGCGGGTCACAATCCTCCTCTTTTATTCAAATATGACGGAACAATCGTTCCACTAACCGAAGGTGGAATGATTCTGGGAATAACAGACCAGGATTTACCGTATTTTTCTGATGAGGTTGCCCTTGCTCAAAACGACATTATCTTATTTTACACCGATGGTGTAACTGAGGCTATGGACAAAAATAATAAAGAATTTACAGAAGATAGAATGATTGACATTATCAATGATTTCAAAATGCAAAATCCCGGGAAATGCGACGAGAACAGATGTTTTATTAAGGATATGTTGAATCACATTATAGCATTGGTACAGAAACACTCATCAGGTGTGCATCAATCAGATGATATCACACTTTCTGCAATAAGATGTTTTTCCTGAATAGAATAATTTAAAATCAAGGAATAACTCATGATTTTTAAAGCATCATACTTTCCATTTGATATTATTCCGGAATTCCGAACACAAATTTTTGAGTCTTAACTTATAACCATTAAAATCAATTTTTATCAATTTGTAAATTCAAAAACCTTTAATGAATTTACGTAAATTTTATTTATCAATCGGATTGGCAAGAATCGGTGGTTTTGGAAAATCAGATTCCACTGAACGAATTTCACCGTCTTCAAATAATAAATCCGGAACAATAACCGATGCACCAATATACTGATTACCACCGGTAACAAATGGTGATGAGACGGCAGGTGCAAGGTAATTCATTGCATAAGCACGATTCCCGACCTTGAGAATGTCTTTGAAAGACTGTGGAGTGAACCCTTTCGCATCGCATCCTCTTAATAGAACTTCCCTGCCATCGGCATACTTTTTATAAACTTCAATCAAAGGTACTTTAGCCTGAACCTGTGTCATTGGAAAATCACCCATTGTAAGACGGAAAAGAGTTGTAAACATAATATTTTGATTCATCGCCTTTCTGACGATGATACCATACGGAAGTTCTCTGTCTTTACACAGTTCAAGCATTTTATTTGTCAATTCTTTTTGTGACATGGAATTGTCCTTGTTCCCGGTCAGTTCTATTGTACTAAGCATTGCAGCACCGCCAAGCTGGTGACCGTTAGTTCTTCGAACGCGTTTGGTGGGAACTCTGCAAGAAAGAAGATTTTTAAGAAAACCTTCTTTTACTAAGATAACATCCTCTGATAAAACTCCTTCATCATCAATTTTATTCTGTCCGAGAAGATTTGTTTTTTCGTATTCATTTTTGGAAGGAATTGCAGCCACCGATAGAAATTCAGGTAGTACTCTGCCGCCGATTTTTGACTGGAATGCAGTATATCTCTCATTTTCCTGAACTCCTTGCTCAGTCATTGGTTCTCGCTGTGTTACAAGATTCGGGGCAAAAATCTGTGCAAACAATTCAGATGCTGCCTGACCTTCAAATAAAATCGGTCCGGAATATGGTTCATCGAGTGTTTCTGCATTTCGGAGTTCAGTGAGTTTCTCAGCAATGCTTCTAATTGCTTTTACAAGAGAATCCTCTGTTGGCAATTCATTCGGGTTTCTGGAATATGATGAAAAGAAGTCCATTAGAGGCATACCGTCATCTGCCTGAGTCGAAGCAACCACTTCCAATCCTAAATAATAATCGTTTTTTATATATTCCCGACCTTCACTATTAACGTAATACACTGTTCCGGGCAGATATTCCGTACTTACTGTTGAGACATTGATTTTTCCGAAATCATTGAATACACCGGAAAGCTTCTTACATAATAATTCGAATTTATTTACATTAAATTCGGGAATCCGAGATGTATCATAATATTTTTCCGGTTTTAGCTGTAAAAAATCACTAGTTGTATCTTTAATAATCCTATTTTTTAAGGTTGCTTCCTTTTTAGCAAAAATTTCAGAAACCTGCTTGTAAGCAGCATCTGTTGAGAGCCACAATTCGCGTCTGAGAGTTTTGTAGTCAATTTCAATTGGGATATTTCTGCCTTTGAAGTTCTCCTCGTCATCACCACTACCAAATAGACTAAAACCAAAATCGAAAAAATTAGTATTATCCGTTTTGTAGCTTCCAACCCTTACTCCAACGGATAAATTTGCAGTTTTTACATTATTTGATTCGTTTATGGTTCCTAAAGAAGATTTTATTGAATACGAGTTTCTCAAAGTAAGTTTGTATTCTATATAATAAGGTTTTTTTAAACCCTGAACTTCAAGTTTCTCCATTGAACGTTTAATTTCATCACGCATTGCCTGCATTAATTGTTCATTTGAAAAAGCAGAGCAGGTTATCGAAACCATTAAAAATAAGCTGAGAAAGGTTATTTTTTTTAACATTTTTTTCCTGTAAAAATCAAATTTAAAAAGATTGTCAAAATTAAATTATTTTCCAATTGCATTTGTCAGAGCTGCTTTCAATTCTTCGGGTTTATGGGTACCAAGAAAAATCTTTTTTCCGTCAATTAAAACGAGCTCAATTGCCAAATTTCCACTTATATTGTACATTACGCTCTTTTCTTTAAAACCGAAACGGATGCCCCATCCTCCAAATTCCTTAATAGGTTTGTACTGTCTTACAGCATAGCTTTGAATAGAGTGGATATTTATACGACGATATTTTCTTATGAACGGAACGTACCTAAAATAAATACCATCCTGGTAGACCTTAATTTCAAGATAGGAACCCAAGAGAAGCCATGGGATTCCAATTGCTATTGCCAACATTAACAGACTAATCAAAATTAGTCCGGAATCTGATGATGGATTGTTCCCAAATGGTAATCCAAGACCAATTTGACGGTAAAATCCATAACCGAAAACAAGAATAATTACAGTTGATGAAAGAAGTACAGTTGCGATTAACCACTTCTGAGTAATTTTCTGTTTTTCTTCAAATAATAATTCCATAATTCACCATCAATTAATTAAGGAGCTTCAAGAATTGGTGGCTTTGCCTGTGATTTCTGCTTTTTCTGGACTTCTATCAGAGAAACGAGTAAAGAAGGTGAACTTGCAGAAACAGGTACACTCCCTGATTCTGCGCCGCATACACCATTAAAGATACCAAGGTCATCACCGGCTGCAATAACATTAGAGAAAGTCGTCAGAGGAGTTCCGATTAAATCTACGCCTCTAACAAGTTCATCCGGTTTGCCATTGGTAAAAATCTTATAAACGACCAAAGGCTGTACATTAAAAGCGTTTGGAATTGTTCTGCTTGTATAAGTGAATCCACCCTGAACGGTTTCGAAATAAAGCCCATATTCTTTGTTTTGTTTCTTGCACTCTTCCCGTAATTTTGCTTTCAATTCCTCCACAGGAACTTTTTCATGAGCAATGACAACCAAGTTTGATTGTCTTGAAACTGCTTTATATCCGGGTTGCTTTCTTCCATGCCCGTTAGATTTCGAAAAATTTTCAATTGGTGAGCGTGACATTAAAAAATCTTTGAAAATACCATCTTTTACAGCAGTAACTTTTTGACCTAAAACACCCTGGTCGTCATATTTGTAAAATCCGGAGACCTGTCTACCGTTTAGTTCACGAATCGTTGGGTCGAAAATCACATCAATGAAATCAGGTAAAATTTTCTTGCCTTCATAATTCTTAAATGTCTGGCTCGAATTGGGGTCTTTCTGTCTGTGACCTTCCACACGATGACCGAAAATTTCATGGAAAAACACTCCCGATGCTTCGCCTGAAAGAATAGCAGGACCTGAAAATGTAGTCAACAAAGGAGCAGTTTTAAGCTCTTTCAGAGTTTGAATAATCTTCCTGATATCTGCTTTCATTTGCTCTTCACTTGGCAAACTATCAGGTGAATAAGCGAAATAGCTTTTATACAAAGGGAGGCTCATCCCGTCGTCGGCTTTTGTTTTAGCTGAAATAAACATTCTAACAGTTGGTTCTGTCCACTCTAATTCTGAACCTTCGGAACTAACAAAATACTTGGTCAGAAGTTCCGATTCAAACGAAACATCCCCATCAAAAAGCCATTTTTCCTCTGCAAAAACAGAAGATAGTCTTCTAAGTCTGTCTTTCCAATAATCCACATCAACGTTCAATACAACCTTAGGACCGGAATATTTTGCTGGTTCTTCCCTTGAGAAATCAGCGGAAGAGTCCTCTTCCTGAACTTTTACTGCTTTATTCGTTTTGGCTTTTTCATAAGCCTCAATAGCTTTTTTGTAATTCCTGTCGGTTCCATACCAAATTGCAGAACGAATAGCTGATTCATTATCTTCAAGAGGCAAATCAACCGACCCTCTTCCGGAACCAAAGGAAAAACCTCCCCCACGAATGATATGGGTATTATCAAAATTATAATCACCGACCCTTAAATCAATATCTAAAATTCTGTCATTCATACTTCTGTCGGTTTCAATTTTTCCATAAGAAGCATTTAATTTTATTATTTTGGAATCCGTGATATTGTATGAGATATAATATGGTGGTTTTGGCTGACCGGCAAGTTCTTTCATTGAACGTGCCAATTCTTTTTTTGCTGCTTCCAAGACAGTAGATTGCTGTGCTGAACTTAGTAAACTGAATGAAGTGATTAAAGAAAAAATTAGAATAAATCTTTTTATTTTATACATCCGAATCCTCTGTGTTGAGATAATAATTGTCGAGTACTTTACAGTGTTCGTCTAATTCGTAAATTAATGGGATGCCGGTAGGAATATTCAATTCCAGAATTTCATCGGTTGTGAGATTATCAAGCATCATAACCAGAGACCTGAGAGAATTGCCATGAGCAACGATAAATACATTTTTGCCCTGTTCCAAAATGGGTTCAATTTTTTCGGAGAAATAAGAGAGTACTCTTGTCTGAGTATCTTTCAATGACTCCCCGTTGGGAGGAGCTATATCATAACTTCTTCTCCAGATTTTAAGCTGTTCATCACCGTATTGTTTTCCGATTTCAGCTTTATTGAATCCCTGTAAATCACCGTAATGTCGTTCATTTAATGCTTTGTCACGTTCAGTGGGAATTTCTGAGATTCCGATTTCATTTAATGCAATTTCCGCAGTATGGATAGCTCTTCTTAAAACCGAAGTGAATAAATAATTTATTTTATAGTTTTTCAAAAGTTTGCCTGCTATCGAAGCTTCATGCTCACCTCTCGGCGATAAGTCAACATCAACCCATCCTGTGAATCTGTTCTGAAGATTCCACTCGGACTCACCGTGTCTTAATAAAATTAGTTGAACCATAATTTCCCTTTAAAAATGAATTACGATTTTGGCTGACAAATTTCCATCAGCACTCCATTTGTAGATTTTGGATGTAAAAAAGCAATCATCATATCATGGGCACCCGATTGAGGGACTTCATTGAGCAATTTGATACCCTTAGCTTTTAATCTTTTTAAATCAGATTCTAGGCTAGAAGTTTCGAATGCAATATGGTGAATACCTTCACCCTTTTTATCCATAAACTTAGCAATCGGAGATTCCTCATCCGTTGGTGATGTGAGTTCAATCGTTACTTCACCGACTTTAAATGATGCCACATTTACTTTCTGCGATTCTACCGTCTCAACATGAATCTCATCACATTGAAACAAGGTCTTAAACAGATTAATGCTATCTTCAAGATTTTTAACAGCTATCCCGATATGATTTATTGTTTGAAGCATACTAATGATAATTAAACTGCTATTGCTTTACCAAGGTCATATCAACCTGTATGGTTCCACTTCCTGTTAGAACATTCGGAACTGTTGCTTTTCCAACGATTTGTTTCTGGTCTGCTGATAATTTTCCTGTAAATGTAATTCCTGAAAATGACAAATTCACATCGGGATTACTAAAAGTACCAGCTACAACCGGTATATCAATACTTGAGGCTGAACCTAACACGGGGGTATAGGTTACTTTTCCTGTTCCACCAACAGCCCCTGCAACATCAGTTAAGTTTAAATCCATTTTGATAGTAAGAAGACTATTGTAATTCTGCTGCCCGAGCCAATGTCCGGTAATACTGTAAGTAACAACAGGATTGTTAGTGTTTGTATCTTTGGAGCAGGACGATAAAGCAGCAATAATGCAAATTGTAATTATTAACAATGACAATACTTTTTTCATGATTTTCCTTTATTTGAACAAATTAGTAAGAAGCAATGACGGAAAGATGCCGAAAGTATTTAGGCAAAGAAAGCTCTGAAAGGAATAATTTTTATTCACTTGGGAAGATTACACAAAAAGTAATCAGAATATTTTGCTTCTGCAATTTAATGATTTTTTAATACACAATCATATATTCACACGTAGCATGAGATAGGTCCAAAATGATAAATCATCCCTGTTGAAAATCACATTATTTTTTTTAATTTTATAAATATCTTTCATAACATCTCCTGGTAGAAAAATACTACCTCCCCATTCTATTGTTGAATTATTTAATGCTTTATATTTTAAGACTAAATCGAACTCCTGACCAAGATTTGAATTTTCTGATTTGTTGGGCATAAGATATGATACATTTGTTGTGAAATAGTGTGCATCTAATTGAGCATTCAATTTACTTTCGACAGGAAGATATTCAAATCGCAGGAAATAATCATTTATTCCTCGTTTTTTTGTTGACCTCTCCAAATTGCTGAAATAATCCATATAACCGAAAAATGTATGTTTGCTGGCATAATCACTCGCAAAAAGATTAATCTCGTTAGTTGTATTAAATTTTGTACCTGAAAGAATATCAGCATTAATTGAAATAATTAGAGGCGACATTTTATACTTTACACCCAAAAATGCCATGAATGAAGCAATATTAAGATTCCCGTATTTATCCGAAACAGTTGAATCTTTGAAGATTTTAAAAGTTGTATCTGATGTACCCTTTAGAGTGTAAGTGTATTTCGGTGGATTGGTTCCCACAACAAAATTCCCTTTGCCAAATTGATATCCAAATTCAATATTCGTAGTAAAATTTCCCAGATTAAATTCATAGCTTAAACCGGATGTGTATCTCATCAGGTCATAATTCGATGTATCGGATTTTTTACCATTGAATTCATAATATGTGAAAACATTTATTTTATGTTCTTTCAAGATATTTGCATTTCCCCAGAAACCCCAGACATTCATACCTTGGTCCGGTTTTGATGGATAAGGATACTGATTAGTATCAGGCAGAGCATTTGACAGCATCTGTATCGAGTAAACTGTTGTTATGGCGAAAGCATCAATGCCAAACAAATCGGTTTTATAACCTGCGACCAATCCGTCGAAAGAACCTCCGATATAAGACCATTGACTCGACTGAATGATTCTGCCGGAACCGTAAGCCATTTCAAACCTGCCGGCTTTGACGGATAAAGGCAGGTCTAGAATATTACTGATAATAGCATATCCCTGATGTAAGTCAATATTTTTTGTACTGGATGTCAAAGATGGCTCTTCTCCATAAACTCGAGAGTCCTGAAATTGTGCGAAAAAAGAAACTGTGTTGAAAAGACTTTTCTCAACTCCAACTCTTAACCTTAATCCGGTAAATGAATACGGGTAAGTTTTGTTCGAAAAGTCTCTACCATCAAGCTCGCTTCTTATCTGAATACTACCAGTTAATTTCCAGTCGTCAGTTCTTTCTTCAGATTTTAGTGTAATAAATTCGATTAATAAAATCACAATTAAAGATAAATACGTTTTCATAATTTTTCCTTAAAATTAATACCCTTAGTTATATCTGTCAATAAAAATGATAAATTAAATTAATTTACTCATTGTTAATCTGATTTGGGTTCAAGTTAATTGAATTTTAAAATTTCTTTCAAAACTTCTTCGTATTCTATCAAATTCATACAGTTAAAATGATTTTTAGGACAGCTTTTTCTACCAATATGGCTGCAAGGTCTGCATTCCAAATCTTTCTCAACAATTTCATAATTGGTTTTATATGGCAAAAATCCAAGTTCTTTTACGCTGGAGCCGAAAATAGCTATAACAGGTATTTTCCTTGCTGCAGCGATATGCATAACTCCGGTATCATTTGTAACCAACACTATGCAACTATCTAGAATTTTTGCTGTTTCTAATACCGATTCAGACCCTGATTTATCTAATAATCCCCCACCTGCAGAAAGATTTATTGCATTGCAAAGTTCTTTATCTTTTTTCCCTCCAATTAGAACAACATTTGAGTTATGTTCCTCCATTAAAGTTTTTGCAAGAATCGCAAATCTTTCAGAAGGCCATCTTTTTGTGAAATGATTGGCTGAAGGAGCGAATGCTATTGAATTGGTTTTTAAAATCGGATGTTTAAGGTATCCTTCTTCTTCAAAATCTATTTGATTCCATATTTCAAGTCCATTTTCATCCGGATTTATTCCCAGAGGTCGCAGGACATCAAAATAATTTTTAACAACCGAGTAATTTGCGATTAAAGGTCTTTTAAAATAAACCAAAGAAAGTTTATGCAATCTTTGCTTATTAACTCTCAAAATTACAGATTTCAATCCCGATGTCAGAGCATGAGAACGCCGGTTATTTTGTAAATCAATTATTAAATCATAATTATTTCTGTTATGTTCTAATTTTAAATTCTGATTTTCTTTAATTGATTTTGATTTGTCGTATTGAATTATTTTATTTAAAAACGGATTAAATTTATATATTTCAGTAAAATATGATGATGTGAGAAAATCAATTTCAGACGATGGATATGTATTTCTCAAAACACGAACAATAGGTGTTGATAAAATGATATCACCCATTGAACTCAATCGGATAACAAGTAATTTGTTTATTTCTTTATTTTTATTTAATTTCATATTTGGAAAAAGGCAAATTTAATTAAAACTAAATTTGAAATTTTTTTGAACACAAACAAATTATAAATTATGAATTTTTCAATCGAACACAAAGACAATTTAGTAATTTTTACTTTAAAAAACCAGCAGCTGACATCGGAACTGTCTGCACAACTAAAAGCTAAACTATTAATAATAGCACAGCCCGATATTGAAGGTCTTGTGATTGACTTATCCAGTGTGGAATACATTGATAGTTCAGGACTTGGCGCATTACTGCTTGCGCAGAGACAAATGAGCGAGTATTCGTTGCCTATTATTATTTGCGGGGTTCAGGAAGCGGTTATGAATATGCTCCACATTTCTCACATTGAAGAGTTATTCGAACTTTATCCAAATGTTGATGAAGCTCTGAAGAGTTTTGAGGAAGAATAAAATTTTTAATTTTGTTTTAAATCTTATAAAACCAACCAAGTCATGGTTGGTTTTTTATTAAAAATGACTCTTTTCTGGCAACAGATACCGAACCGAAAACTCCTATGGCATTATTTACAGAATTCATATTCGGGTCATGGTTTTGAGAAAACATTGCATTTAAGAACCATTTACTGTAATTCTGGCTTGGAGCAAAAATAGAAATTCTTTGCTTGCCAAACCATTTAAAAGCCATCCAGACAACAGGCGTCTGAGTATTAAAAATCATATTCATGGAAGACATTTCTCTGTAAGGCTCTTCGTTCTCTCTGTAAAAGATATTGTAGCATCTTCTGTTCGTTTCTGTTGAAGGTGGAGTCAGATATTTTCCGTAATCCAATGAATCCAGACAAAGAACGCTAATAATATATAATGGAGTGGTTGGCTCTTTGGTCCAGGATATTATCAAAGAATCCGAGCCTTCCGGAGGATTCAGAGAATCCTTAGGGAAATAGTAATAATCTTTGGGGAGCTTCACCCAGTTAATTTCACTCGGAGTCACATCATCCCCTGTAATAATTTTCCCGTTATTCAGAGTTATTTTCAAATGATAATTGGTTTTTGGTTTAACCTTGTAATTTGTATCAGGATAGAAATAACCAATATCAGATGAATCTCTAAATACGAGATTGAAAGTGTCATTAGCCGAAATTATCTGCACTTTGGCATCTCGGACAAGTGCTTCCGAAGCTTTGTAAGGTGAAGTTGTCGGCTGTGTTGTGTAAAGTTTGATTCCCCTTATAGGTTCCCCTACTGTCAAGTAAGCTTCCACATATTTTTGGGGAATATAATCAGAAGGTGGCGCATCCTCGCAAGAAGAAACAAAAACTAAAATGAATGTTACGATTGAAATCGAAACCAGTATATTGAAAATATTTTTCTTTTCTTTCATTTATCACCTAATTAAAATTTCAATTCAACAGAAAGTGTTGGTATAATCGGAAGCAATTTAACATCTTTAACAGAGGTTTCAACTTTGCTGGCATCATAGTAACGCATTAGAATGTCTCTTCTGGAGTAGACATTATAAATATCAAGAAGTATTTTAAAAGGTAACTTAAACAACGTAGTACTGTAACTACCATTAAGATTTAATTGATGTGATGCCGGAAGTCTTAAACCAAATCTTTGTGATGGAACAACTTTACCTCGCCCATACGTTTGGTCTTCAAGAAAAAGCTGGAATCTGGAAGTTGCTCCGGTATAAGATTGACCGCTCTGGAACAGGAATGTTCCGCCAACACTCCATTTCTTGCTAAGTTCATATTGTAGAACAAGCTTCAGGTCATGACGACGGTCGAATTTAGGACGAAATTCCTGTCCGTTATTAATCTGGTCAAATTTAGCATAAACATATCCAAGACCGTAACCAAGCCAACCGGCAAGTTTCCCGAATTTTTTCTGCAGAAATATCTCCATGCCGTAAGCATGAGCTGTCCCACTAAAAAATAAATCTGATACCTGCTTGCCTGTAAATGCTTTGTTATTCATTTCGCTGATATTCATCAGGTCTTTATAGTAGACATCAATATTCAGTGTAATATCTTCAAAAGGAATTGTCTCGAATGTTAGAATATAATGATTAGCCTGAGATGGATGTACAGTATTATCAGTAGGAAGCCATGTGTCAAAAAGAGAAAAATTCTCAAGTCCTGCTAATCTGAGATATTGATGAAAAATCCCCCATGATGCTTTTATTACAAGATTGTCTTGAGCTTGCCATCTTAATGCAATTCGAGGGTCAAAAGTCAGATACTTGGAATACTGCCAGTAATTAACTCTCAATCCTGCCTGAAGTGAAACTAGCTCTGTCAATAAATAGTTCCCCTGTGAAAACAAACTGTAAGTCCAGTCTTCATAATGTAAATTTGTTTGACCGTTTTCATTTGTTCCGGAAGGGATGGGTGCATCGGTTCCTGTAAAATTCTGTTTATATACATAAAAGAATTTTGAAAATTCAAATCCGGACTTAATTGTAAATTTTTCAGAAGTAAACCATTCAAGATTACCTTTAAAAGTCAAATCGGTAATTGAATTCGTCATGCTCATTTTATATCCGCTTAAATCTTCATCCATACCATTACTGTAATTACTGACAGTTGTATTGAACGATGAGAATAAATTATCCCCGAACACATGCGTCCATCTAAATGAACTTGTTTTATTTCCCATGAACAGGCTGGTTGATAGTCCGGAGCCACTATAATTGAAATTATCCTTACTCATAAATCCGCTTAAAAATAATTTATCGTTATCACCAACATTCTGAGTAAGTTTAGCATTAATATCGTAAAAACCAAAATCCGGTATGGGACTTTCCGGGTCATTTGGTAAAATACCTTTGATTAAATCAAAATATGTTCTTCTACCACCAATAAAAAATGTGCCGTTTGGTATCGGACTTGGTCCGTCAATAGATAGTTTGGAAGATATCAAACCAACTGAACCGATACCTTCTATTTTGCTTCTGCTTCCGTCTTTCTGGGTTATATTTATCACTGAAGATAGTCTGCTTCCGTATTCCGCAGGATATCCACCTTTAATAAGTTCTACATCCTTGATTGCATCGGAATTAAATGTTGAAATAAATCCGAAAAGATGAGAAGGGTTATAAACTATCGAACCATCAATCAAAACAAGGTTCTGGTCGGGTGAACCACCTCTTATGTATAATCCGCTTGAAATCTGAGAAGATGTCAAAACACCAGGTAAAAGCTGTAAAGTTCTGAACACATCTGATTCCCCTGCAATTCTTATTTCCTTAATTGCTTTAACAGGAATGTTTATCTTACTGATTGATATTTCCCTTTTTTCAATTTCACGTTCAGCAGTTACTGATACTTCATCTGTCGTAACTGATACTTCGGAAATGAAAAACGTTTCTCTGATTTGCTGACTTTTATGAAACCTTATTTTCTTTTCCAAAGGTTTGAATCCTACATAAGAGACTTTAACAGAATATTCACCCGGAGGAATGGAAGTAATTGAGAAAAATCCGGCTTTATTAGTATAAGCACCTTTCTTAATTGCAGGAATAAAAACCGAAGCTCCGATAATAGTTTCCTCTGAATCTTCTGCTTTTATAAAGCCGCTTAAAGAAGCTTCGTCTCCTGAACTGGCATTATTAGCGAATGTAAAGTTTACAGCAAAAATTAAAATAATAATAACAAACAGGTTGATTTTTTTCATATTCTTATCGCAAAATCTAAATTTATTTTTTCATTATCTAAAAGTGTAAGATTCATTTCTTTGTATTAGGACGCAAAATTTTTTTTTAAAATTTCAAAAAAATGAAAATCCAGATGAAAAATTAATAAAGAGTAGAAAACATTAAATTAAAAAAACAACTTTCCGATTTTGTCAGAAAGTTGTTTTATTAACGAAGATAATTTAGAAAAGTTGCAATTATTCTCAACTGAAAGCTGAAAAACCTGTAATATCTTCACCAAGAATCAATGTGTGAATTTCGTGAGTTCCTTCATACGTTTGTACGGATTCAAGATTTGCGGCATGCCGCATTACCGGATATTCATCCAAAATGCCATTGGCACCGAGTATTTCTCGAGCTAATCGAGCCGCTCTGATAGCCACTTCAACGTTATTTCTTTTTGCGAAAGATACCTGCTGAAACCTTTCCTTCCCTGCATCCTTCAATCTACCGAGCCTGTAAACGACAAGCTGTGATTTGGTAATTTCATTCAACATCCAGACAAGTTTTGCTTGAGTAAGCTGGAAAGCAGCAATTGGTTTATCAAACTGTATTCTGGTTTTGGAATATTCCAAAGCAGTCTCATATACAGCCATGGCAGACCCAACAGCTCCCCATGCTATTCCGTATCGTGCTTGTGTAAGGCAGCTTAAAGGACCTTTTAAGCCTTGAATTGCTAAAAGGTTTTCTTCGGGAATTTCACAATCCTGAAAAATGAGTTCACTTGTTACTTATGCCCTTAATGACATTTTATTCTTCATTTCAACAGTAGAAAAACCTTTAGTACCCTTTTCAACAAGAAATCCGGTAATTTCACCGTCAAGTTTAGCCCATACAACTGCAATATCAGCAATAGAACCGTTTGTTATCCACATTTTTGCACCATTTAAGAGATAACCGTTTTTTGTTTTTACAGCATTAGTAATCATACCCCCAGGATTGGAACCAAAATCCGGTTCTGTCAGACCGAAACAACCAATAGCTTTGCCTGTGGCAAGTTTAGGCAGCCATATATCCTTTAACTTTTGAGAGGCATATTTGTAAATTGGAAAAATAACAAGTGAATTCTGAACAGATGCAAAAGAACGGATACCAGAATCACATTTTTCAAGTTCGAGCATTGCAAGACCGTAGCTTGTGTAATTGGCTCCTGCCCCTCCGTATTTTTCAGGAAGCGTGATTCCTAAAAGCCCCAAGTCTGCCATATCTCCAATTAAATCATGGGGAAATGTTCCTTCACGATAATGTTTATTTATAACAGGATTTAATTTTTCCAGCACAAACGAACTCACAGAATCCCTAATCATTTTTTCTTCTTCTGAGTATAGTTCGTCTAAGTTAAAGTAATCTAATGAATTATAAGACATAAATTGACCTTTTCAGTTAAATAGAATAATAAGTCGTTCACACATTAAAAATTATTTTAAGGGAAAAAATTATTTTTTAATAAAGGCTGAAATCCTTTGGGAATTCTGAAAATGTTTGTATATTTGCAAACGGATAAATGACAAAAGATATGGGAATGGGCGTTTAAGCCCTTTTTTTATTATAAGTCTTTATTGAAAAAATAAATTTATTCACTTTTTTAGTTTTTGTAATGGCTAGACGAAAAGCTAAACATCAAATCGATAAAAAAATGATTATCGAAGCTTTTGCTGAAATGGCAAAAGAAAAAAATATTGACAGAGATTTGCTTCAGGGTATTGTCGAAGAGACTCTTTCACTTTTAGTCCGTAAAAAATATGGTCAGGAAGCAAATTTTGAAATCATCGTTAACATGGAAAAAGGCGATGTTGAAATCTACCTTATGAGAACCGTGGTCGAAGAAGTTGAAGACCCTACCCTTCAGATTTCTCTTAAGGATGCTCTCCTATATGGAACAGAAAAGTATGAAATTGATGATGATTTTATTGAAGAAATTACTCTTGATAATATATCTGATAACTTCGGAAGAAGGCTTATTACTCTCGCTGCCCAGAGCCTGAATCAGAAAATTCGGGAAGTCGAAAAAGACAATGTCTATAATGAATATATCCAAAAAGTTGGTGAAATCATTGTTGGAGAAATTTACCAGATTCGGAGGAATGAAATCCTTGTTCTACATAACAAAATTGAAATGAAATTGCCAAGAGAAGAACAAATTCCTAATGAACCTTATAAATTTAAAAAGAATCAGACTCTTAAAGCTATTGTCAAGGAAGTTAAACGTTCAGGTGCATCAGGACAACCTGAAGTCATCCTCTCAAGAGCATCAGACGACTTTTTAATGCGACTCTTCGAAATCGAAATTCCTGAAATTTATGATGGAATAATTCAAATCAAAGGTATTGCCCGTGACCCGGGTGAACGTTCGAAAGTTGCGGTAATTTCCTTTGATGATAGAGTTGACCCGGTGGGTGCTTGCGTTGGTATGAAAGGTATTCGTATCCATTCAATAGTTCGTGAGTTGAATAATGAAAATATTGATTTGATACAACATTCTGAAGATATTAAAACTTTCATTACTCGAGCATTGTCCCCAGCAAAAGTTAAAGAAATCATCATTTCTCCTGAAATTCGTTCAGCAACTGTTATAGTTCCTGATGACCAAGTATCTCTTGCTATTGGTAAAAACGGACAAAATGTTCGTCTTGCTTCAAAATTAACGAATTACTCAATTACATTGATAAAAGAAGGTGGTGAGGATATTGAGCTTAGTGAATTTAGGGAAGAGCTCGGATTACCACTATTAAATGCTCTAACTGAGTTGAAAATTGAAACTGCTAGAGAGTTTCTTGAAGCTGAAATTGGCACTTTGCTTTCTATAGAGAATATGACCAAGGATTCTTTGATTGAATTGCGTTCGATTATTCTTACTGAGTTTGAGGAAGAAGAATCTGAAGAAATTGTGGAAATGATTCAGAATTATGAAAAATAATTATTAAGATTACAAGGTTTTATGTCTGATTACGAAAAAATAAGGCTTTTTAAAATTGCTTCCGAGATTAACATCGGCAGGGATGCTATTGTCCAATTTCTTCAGCAGAAAGGATTTAATTTAGAAAATAAACCTACTGCTCTGCTGACTGAAGACATGGTTGAAGCCATTTATGATAAATTTAAAAGAGAGAAAAAAGCTGCCGAAAAGCAAAGAGAAAAAGTAGAAAAACTTAAAGCCTTACGCAAACCTATTGAGATTAAGAAATCACCCGAATTTGAAAAAGAGGAAGAAAAACCCGAGGAATTACCTTTTGAGGACAGGAAACCTGTTATGCCTGTGGAAACTGAGTCTCTCCTGGAGTCACCTGTTCCAGAATTAGAAATTTTAGAAGAACCTTTACCGGAAGTGATTCAAAAACCGGAAATTATTTCAGAAATTAGTGAACCTGTGGTTACAAAACCACTTGAAGAAGTTAAACCAACTGAAATTGAAACACTGTCTGAAGTTATAATGGAACAAAAGACAATAACTGTTCCTGTTGAATCGGTTATTCCGCAATCCAAAATCATCGAAGAAGTATTGAAAGAAATTGATGAGAAATTAGAAGATATTTCGGAGTTAGGAACTGAATCACTGACAATTGACGGTTCTGAAATTGCTCCAGCCAAAAAAAGCAAAAAACGAAAAAAACGAAAAAAAGTAATTGAAGTAGAATATGAAATTGGTGAAACTCCTAAACTTAAAGGATTAACCATTGTTGGAAAAATTAACCTTGATGCAGGAAAAGAGATTAAACTCAAATTAAAAGATAAAAAGGTTAAAGTATTAGATAACGAGGAGGAAGATGAAGAATTTATAGGAATCAAGTCCAAAGTAAGCAAGCTTAAGAAAAAATCAAAAGTTAAAGGAAAAGCCGAAGTAAAAGATGTAACTAAGGAGAAGATTACAGATAAGAAAAAGCGTAAGAAAAAATCAGTTCGGGAAATGATCACCGAAGAGGATGTTGATAAGGCTATACGAGAAACGATGTCCGGGATGGGTGAATCTACTGGCGCAGCACGTTCCAGACTCAGACAAAGAAAACGTCTTGAGAGAGAAGAAAAAGAGATGAAAATCGCTGAAGAGAAAGAAAGAGAAGCAAATGTTCTCCAACTTTCAGAATTCGTAACAACAAGCGATTTAGCAGGATTGATGAATGTCAACGCTAATGAAATTATTCTAAAGTGTATGGGATTGGGTCTGATGGTTAGTATCAATCAGCGACTCGATAAAGATACTATTATCGTTATTGCTGACGATTATGGTATGCAGGTTGAGTTCCTTGATGAAAAAGCTATCCAGTATATTGATGATTTCGATGACCCTCAAGAATGTCTGAAACCACGTTCACCGATTGTCACCATTATGGGGCATGTTGACCATGGTAAAACATCGCTTCTTGATTTTATCAGAAAAGCAAATGTTGTAGCAGGTGAAGCCGGAGGAATCACCCAGCATATCGGCGCTTACAGAGTTGCACTACATAATGATAAATCCATCACTTTCCTGGATACACCTGGTCATGAAGCATTTACTGCAATGCGTGCCCGAGGAGCTTTAGTTACAGATATAGTTGTCCTTGTTGTTGCTGCCGATGATAGTGTCATGCCTCAGACAATTGAAGCTATTAGCCATGCTCAGGCTGCCAATGTTCCAATTATTGTAGCTATTAATAAAATAGATAAACCTGATTCCAAACCTGACCGAATTAAGCAACAGTTAGCTGACCATGGAGTTTTGGTGGAAGATTGGGGTGGGAAAAATCAATCAGTCGAAATATCTGCAAAATTTGGTCAAAACGTGGAACTCCTACTTGAAAAGATTCTGCTCGAAGCTGAAATTCTTGAACTTAAAGCAAATTCCGAGCGAAGAGCTCGCGGCTCTGTAATTGAAGCCAAGATGGATAAAGGTTTGGGAAATCTTTCAACTATTATCGTTCAGAAAGGGACGTTAAAAACTGGTGATTCACTGGTTGTTGGTTCTGTTTCAGGAAGAGTCAGAGCTATGTTTGATGAGCGGGGAAACAAATTAAACACAGCCGGTCCTTCAATCCCTGTAAGAATAATAGGTCTCGAAGGTTTGCCCGAAGCCGGAGATATTTTTGTTGTAGCGGGCAGTGAGCAAGAAGCAAGAGCTATTGCAAGTCAAAGAAAACAACTTCGCCGAGAGCAGGACTTCCGTCAGCTCAAGCATGTCACATTGGATGATATCTCAAAACAAATCTCCCTCGGTGGTATTAAGGAACTCAACTTAATTATTAAAGGTGACGTATCCGGCTCAGTAGAAGCTCTGAGTGATTCATTGCAGAAACTTTCAAGGGATGAAGTGAGAGTTGTTATTCTGCATAAAGGAGTTGGTTCAATCAGCGAGTCTGACGTAATGCTTGCAGTTGCCTCCGGAGCCGTTATCATTGGTTTCCAGGTTTCAATGACAAACAACGCCAGAAAATTGATAGATAAAGAAGGAGTTGATGTCAGACTTTACAGCATTATCTATGACTGCATAAACGAAGTCAAACTTGCATTGGAAGGACTTTTATCACCCGATGTAAAAGAAGATGTAACTTCAACAATCGAAGTAAGAAAAGTATTTAAAATTAGCAAACAGGGAGTTATCGCTGGTTGCTATGTAACAAGCGGCAAGGTATCTAGAAATGACAGAGTAAGAGTTTTAAGAGATGGTATTCCTGTTTATAACGGCTCGATTCATTCTCTGAAGCGCAATAAGGATGATGTGAAGGATGTTGAAACCGGTTATGAATGTGGAATTATGCTCTCTAGCTTCAATGAAGTTGAACCTGGAGATATAATAGAAGGTTATAAAATTGTTGAAACAAAAAGAACATTTTCGTAAATGTCAATAAGAACTGAAAAAGTTGCAAGCTCAATAAAAAAAGTATTAGCTTCAGGATTAAATTCTCTTGCATCCGAATTTTCTGCCGGTTTAGTCACTATTACTGCTGTTAGAATGTCTAACGACTTGCAGATTGCAAAAGTTTATATAAGCTCTTACGGAGGTAAAATTCCTACTATTGAATTTATCAACCTCTTAGAACACAATAAAAAGAATCTGAAAACCGCAGTAGCTTCCAATCTAAGACTTCGACATACTCCCGATTTAAAGTTCTTCATTGATGATACATTAGAGCAAATGGAACATATCAGAAAACTCCTCGATTCCGTAAAACCAACACATAATTCTGATGATGTTGCTTGACAAAAACTGTCTCGATACATTCAGCTCATGGATGGAATCAATCTATCTCAATGGCGGATTTTGCTTA
>Ga0172370_10002522_pt1 | contig 26379 bp, 22 predicted proteins | sample LakKiv5m_FD_114538 | JGI IMG/M metagenome (GOLD analysis project Ga0172370, IMG submission 114538) | Freshwater microbial communities from Kabuno Bay, South-Kivu, Congo - kab_022012_11.5m | ecosystem: Environmental > Aquatic > Freshwater > Lake | place: Democratic Republic of the Congo...
AGCAAGTGGCCGATGACTTTGACGCCGGCGCGAAAGATGAATTTGATATCATTGTAGCTTCGGATTCCGGCAATCTTTCGCAAGATAAATTTCGGCGTCATGAACGATTTGTATAGTTCCTGGGTTAGTTCTTTGACGTCTTTTTCCGTCAAAGGCGATTTCATAATGGCCATGCGCTGGTCAAATTCATCCCAGTTTTCGGTAAGCAGCCAGCCTTTTGTTTTGCATTCGGCAAAAAGCGGCGTGCCGGGATAGGGAATGAGGATCGTTGCCTGCAAGGTATCGACATAACCGCGATCGAAAAGTTTTTTGGCCAAGCCGACCGTATTTTTCGCTTCCGGTTTCGTTTCCCAAGGATAGCCCATCATGACGGTAATGTGCGGTTCCAAACCGGCTTTTTTGGCGCGCCTGACCGTCGTTTCGATCTGATCAACCGATAAATTTTTATTGATGCGGTCCAAAGTTTTTTGGTTGGCCGATTCCAATCCGTAGAGAATGAAACGGAAGCCGGCTCGGCCCATCAAGTCATACTCTTTTTGGGTTAAAGCATTGAGACGCATATTGCAGTCGAATTTGATTTTTTTATGGTATCCTCGCTTAATCATTCCTTCGCAGAATTCTTTGAGCCAGCCGCCTACCGGAAATGTACCGGCATCATCCATGATTTCTTTGACGTGATGATGCTCAACAAGTATGCCTATTTCGTCAAGCATGCGCTTGGCGCTATGGCGGCGGTAATCTTTTCCCGGGTAAAGGGTGGTCCAGGAACAAAACGTGCATTTCCCCCACCAGCAGTCGCGGCTGCTGTAAACATATGTGCCGGGAGTATTTTTGTAATTGCCGTTTTTGTAGGCATACAACTGCCATTTGGTCAGATCCCGGTCGATAAAAGGCAAGTCATCAAGATTGTGGTTAAGCAGGAAATGGCCGGTGGTTTTGATCTGCTTTTTTTCCCGATAAAAAATTCCTGCCTCAAGCGGTTCACCACGGTAAATATGGTTGGCGATATTCAAAGACAAGAAATCGTAATCGCCGCCGGTGGCGATGAAATCGACCGGACAATTTTTCATCGATTCCAAAGGCAGCGCGGTCACGTGATCGCCGACAAATACGATTTTTGTTTCTGGTAAAACTTTTTTGAGTTGTCTGATGATTTTCCAGTGGCGTTTGACAACCGGAGTTTTCGTTTCCAAAATAATCAAATGCGGACTGAATTTTTTTAACCGTTTCAGCCAATCTTTTGGCGTCAATTGTTCGGCAATGGCATCGTCCCACATGACTTCATATCCGTTCTCATGCAAAAGGCTGGCGGCATAGGCGGGCACCATCGGGTAAATATAGGTCGGGTTATTGAACCATTGAAATTGGCGATTTTGGCCAAGAAGCGGTACGCCTTTTTCGCTCGGCAGGGGCGGATAGGAAACGGAAATACGCAGTTTCTGTTTATTCATAAATTTTCTCCTTTTTGATTATACCAATAAAATATCCTTTAACAAACATCAGGCCGTAAACCAGATGGGTCAATATCAAAACAGGCGGCGCCAGTAAGGAAATCAGAAGGCTGTGGGTGGCGAAAAATGATGAAAAAAATAAAAAAACGGTCCCAATCCAGTAAATCAGCAACGGAGTAATGAAGTAATTAGGCAATTGGGTAATCAAGGGTAAAAAAAGACTGATCAAAATCAAAAATATCAAATACAAAACAAATATTGAAGGTATTAAATAACTTAGCCGTCTTGAGTTTTTGTCGCCATGGGCAAAGAACGCGCCGCGGTGATAACCGTAATTGCCATGCTGTTTGAGGTAGGCAAAAAAATCATTTCTTCGATGGTGGTAAACAACCAGATCGGGGTGATAAAGGATTTTACCTTTTTCCTTATAAACCAAGTCTTCGCATAATTTACTGTCTTCACCCGGCCAGTAATTGTTGTTGAAACCGCCAAGCTTGTCAAAGACATCTTTTTTTATGAGGAAATTCATCGATGGATAATCGTCGACATAACGTTCTTTTTTGGGTGCGAAACGATAGCTATATCCCCCGCTTCCTAACCGGCTTTTAAAAACGGCGTCGCAGATTTTTTCCGTTAAATTCGTTTTCGCCGGCAAAATTCCCGGTCCGCAAACTGCGGCAACCTGATTTTTATCGAATAAATCCATCGCTTTTTCCAGCCATACCGGTGCCGGATAGGCATCGTCGTCGATAAAAGCGATAATTTTCCCACGGGCATTTTTGACGCCAATATCTCTTTTTTCCGCCGGCCGGGTAATTTTACCTGTCGGTATGATTTTGAGCCAGGAATATTTTCCCTGAAGCTCACGGTCGAGTCCGGATTTTTCATCGGGTAGGATGATCGCCTCGAACGGTTTATATGTTTGTTTATCCAAAGCGGGCAGATTTTCTTTGATCAAATAATCGGTCAAGGTTTTTGCAGGGACGATTACGGAAATCATAGCACTATGAAACATAGTTTACCGTCTTAAAAATTTTCAAATTGGCAGGGTAAACGAGTTTTCTCCGGTGGCGGTTATAGTAACGAATGATATTTTTCCGGTAAAAAAGAGCCAGGGTATCGGTTAAAATTCCCAGAATCGATTGAATCGTGGCGGCCGAACTCAAGCCGTTCAAGCGGTAATTAAGTTTGATCGGCGCCTCATAAATGCGGTTAAATCCCTGGCTTTCCGCGGCAACAAGCATTTCCAAATCGCCGGCGAATTTTTTTTCCAAAAGACAAGGAAGGATTTTTTTAAGTACTTCTTTTTTGAACACTTTGATTCCGGCCTGGGTATCGTGAATTTTGATTCCGAATAATAATTTCACTAAAAAATAATATCCCTGGCTCAATATTTTCCTTTGCCAGGAATAGTGGACTTTGGAAGCAAGATGGCGCTTGGAGCCGACGATGACATCGGCGTCGTACCATTCCATATGTTCAAGAAGCATGGAAATTCCATTGGGATTGATATCCATTCCCGAGTCCAAAAACATTATATAATCTCCCTTCGCTTCATGCATTCCCAGCCGAACCGCAAATGATTTGCCGTGATTTTGTTCATAAGCCAGACATTTTACTTTAGGTATTTTTGCCCGTTGGATTTTATTAAAAGCTTTATCGATCATTCCGTCGACGACCGCAATGATTTCATAATCGTATCTGATGATATCAAGGACAAGTTTGATACGGCGAAGATTATTGACAATTGTTTTTTCTTGTTTGTAGACGGGAACAATCAAGCTCAGGAAGTGGGTCGGGATTTTTGTTTCCATTGGTTAATATTATACAAAAAATCCAAAAGAAAAATTAATGCAATCGAAACGGAAAAATAAATATTGAGCATCATCACGTTTTGGATCGAGGATTTGACAAGGAATAAACCGGCGAGGTAGAAAGGAATAAACAAAGGCAGGATTAAGGCGGCGCGGCTTTTTTTGGCAAGAAAGTAATTGTTTAAAAGCATGATTGCCGTATAGAAGGTTCCGAAAATTGCCGCTTTGGTTATATAGGGAATAACTGCGTTGAACCGGCTGCCGAATATTACATGGGTAATCAGTTGGGGAAAAAATAAATAAGCAAAGAAGCCGATGATTCCGGTCAAGACCAGGAGAATAAGGGAAATTATCAAGACATTGTTTTGTTGATGGAGATTTTTCTTGCTGCTGAAAAAAATCAAGCTCAAGGAAACCAAAGGATTGACTATATATAAAATTATTTTTGCAAAAAGCGACCAGGAACTGTAAATACCGGCGGTGAACGCCGAGGAAAATTTCTTGACGATAATGATATCGGCATTGCTCAAAAGAGTGACCGCCAAGATGGAGAAAGCAGTAATTATGAGCTGCTCGCTTTTGAAGACTTGGAATAACCGCTTTCGGATCAGCGGCAGGAAAGTCGGTTTCGATCGAAGATTGACAAGGTTGACGTTTTTTTTATAGATAACCAAACCGGCAAAAAAGCTGACGATCTGGGATATTATTAAAAATAAAATTACGATATTGAAATTTCCCAATTTCAACCACGCCAGCGTTCCTCCAAAAAGTTTAATTAAAGTTGCCGCAACGGAAATAATCGATGAGGCTAAAAACAGATGCAGCGCCTGAAGGGCCGATGAGTAAAAAATGCCGATTACGGAAGTAATGAATAATAAAACAAGAGCGACCGAACTGATTAGGGATAAATTGGTCAATCTTGGTAAAAAAGGAATAATCACAATCAGAAAAACAGAAAATGCCATCACTCTTTTTAACTTCGACAGAAACCATTTTTCCAGCGCTTGAGCAAAAATAAAACTTTTTTCGTCGTGCGAGCTTATTTTCTGGGTTATGATCGTGGCAACGACATTCAACGGCACGGAGGTCACAAGCAGGTATGAAAAAAGAGCGCTGATTTCCCCATAACTGTTTGGCCCCAGGGCTTGTGCTACCAGAATATTGAAAACGTAATTAAAAAAGCTGGCGATAAAACCGCTGGCGGTCAAAAAAATTCCTCCCTGGAAGAAGGAATTTCTTGACAAAGCAATGATTTTTTTCTTCATAAAGAGGTGAAAAAATTATACTTCATATTGACAAAAAAGGAAAATAGTATTAGTCTGTTAGAACGAAAAAACATGCATAATACTTTTACTTCGGAGTCCGTGTCTGCCGGTCACCCGGATAAAATTTGCGATCAAATCTCCGATGCGATTGTCGATCACGCGCTTTCCCAGGATAAATATTCCCGGGTTGCAGTGGAAACCCTCGTTACCAAAAATTACGTTTGCCTGGCCGGTGAAGTTACGACAAAAGGCAAAATGCCATATAAAAAGATCGTCCGCGACGTGATTGAAAAATTAGGTTATACCGATCGCGAATTTTGTTTTACCGATAAATCTCCCATCAATGTTCATATCCATACCCAGTCGCCAGAGATTTCCGTCGGCGTCGATCATGAAGGCGCCGGTGATCAGGGAATGATGTTTGGTTATGCAACAAAAGAAACAAAAACATTAATGCCTTTGCCGATTTCCATTGCCCACGGATTGACAAGAAAAATGGATAACATGCGGGAAGCGAAACGTCTGTTTTACCTTCGTCCCGATGGTAAATCACAGGTAACCGTCGAATACGGAAACGGCAAACCGACAACGATTAAAACAGTTGTTCTGGCCGTTCCTCACCATCCGTCGGTTTCAGTCGACCGGGTCAAAGAAGATTTGTACAAATATGTCGTCGTACCGGTATTATCGGAATACGGATTTAAGATTTCCGTAAAAGACGTTATTGTCAACGGAACCGGCGTTTGGTATATTGGCGGCCCGGCATCCGACACCGGTGTCACCGGCAGGAAAATCGTCGTCGATACCTATGGCGGTACGGCAAGAGTCGGCGGCGGATGTTTTTCCGGCAAAGACCCGACCAAAGTAGACAGATCGGCCGCTTATGCGGCCAGATATCTGGCAAAAAATATCGTTGCCCATAAAATGGCTGAGCGATGCGAAATCGGGTTGGCTTATTTTATCGGAGCGAAAAAACCGATCATGCAAAGCATAAAAACTTTCGGGACGGCTAAAAAATCGGACAAAATTATTGGCGATTTCATGAATAAAATTCTGGAGACGTCAGTGACAGGCATATTGAAAGGATTAAATTTACGCCGGCCGATCTACTTTAAGACTGCGGCTTACGGTCATTTTGGAAGAGAAGAGTTTCCGTGGGAAAAAATTGTCGATTTATGAAATATTCATCAGTCATCGTTACCGGCTCGGTGGCTTATGACGAGATAATGGTTTTTCCGGGAAAATTTATCGATTACTTTCAGCCGGAAAAACTTCATCAAATAAACGTCTCATTTGTCGTCGATAAACTGGAAAAACAATTGGGCGGAACGGGGCTGAATATTACGTATAACATAAAACATTTAACCGTAAACAAGAAAATTGTTTTATTAGCCTCTGTTGGAAAAGACAGTCAGCCGATTATGGATTTTTGCGGGAAAAATAAAATTGCCACCGGCGGGATTTTGATCGATAAGGAATTATTTACGGCGACGGGAAAAGTGATCACCGATCTTAAAGATAATCAAATTTGGGGTTATTACTATGGTGCTTCGGCCAACGCGGGCCAGCTGGATTTAAAAAAGTATGCGGATAAAAACTCACTGGTGATAATTTCCGCCAATCATCCCGAGGGGTTTCTTCATTTTCAATCCCAAGCGATCGAATCGGGATTGGATTATTTTTATGATCCGGGGATGTCGTTGACCTGGATTAAAAAGGAAGACCTGTACGAAGGGGTAATGAATTGCAAATGGCTGGCGGGGAATGATTATGAGATGGGAAGAATAATTAAGATATTGGAAATCAGTTATTCGTTATTGGAAAAAAAGGGAATCAACGTTATTACGACGCTTGGGGAGCAAGGCGTGGAATATTATGGAAAGGTAGGGGCGAATTTAAATTCGCCCATACAAAAAATAAAAATTTCCGCCTATAAAACAAAAGTGGTGGATCCCACCGGAGCCGGCGATGCCTGGCGCGGAGGATTTATTGCCGGAATTATCGATGGAAAAAGCATTGTCGAGTCGTTAAAATTGGGAAACGTCATGGCAAGCTTTGCCATCGAGAAATACGGTACGGTTAATCACCAACCAACATTGGCACAAATTAATAAAAGATTAAGCAAATTAAAAATTAAAAATTTCAAATTATTATGAAGTCACATATAAAAGATATTTCTTTAGCGGCGGAGGGCAAAAAATTGATCGAGTGGGCGGGCCGGGATATGGCGGTACTGAGATTAATCAAGGAAAATTTCAAAAAAGGGAAAAACCTAAAAGGTATCAGGCTGGCGGCTTGTCTCCATGTTACATCGGAAACCGCCAATTTGATGATTGCCCTCAAGGAAGGCGGCGCTTCGGTCGTGCTTTGCGCTTCCAATCCCCTTTCGACCAATGACGCCGTGGCCGCTTCTTTAGTCAAAGATTACGATATTCCGGTGTTTGCCATCAAAGGAGAAAACAATAAGACTTATTATGAGCATTTAAACGCCGCCGCCGATAGCGGACCGAATTTGACCATGGATGACGGAGCCGATCTTGTCGGTTTGATCCATAGCACACGAAAGGAACTTCTTGGAAAAGTGGTCGGCTCGACCGAAGAAACGACAACGGGTGTCATCCGTTTGCGGGCAATGGAAAAAGACAAAGCCTTGAAAATTCCGGTTTTGGCGGTTAATGATAATTTAACGAAACATTTGTTCGATAACCGTTACGGTACCGGACAATCGACCATAGACGGTGTCATTCGGGCGACCAACATTCTTCTGGCCGGCAAAACTTTTGTCATGTGCGGTTACGGCTGGTGCGGCCGCGGCATTGCCATGCGGGCCGCCGGCATGGGAGCGCAAATTATTATCTGCGAAGTCGATCCGGTCAAGGCGCTTGAGGCGCGGATGGACGGTTACCGTGTCATGCCCTTGAAAGAAGCGATTAAAGAAGCCGATCTCGTCCTGTCGGCGACAGGCGATAAACATGTCATCGATGAAATCCATTTTAAAAATGCCAAAAACGGGGTGATTTTAGCCAATTCAGGGCATTTCGATGTCGAAATCAACAAAGTCGCTCTGAAAAAACTGGCTAAATCCGTGAAATGCGTGCGTCCGTTTGTTGAAGAATATCTTCTTTCAGATTCGAAATTCAAAAAAATATACCTATTGGCTGAAGGACGGTTAGTGAATTTGGGAGCGGCTGAAGGCCATCCTGCCTGCGTGATGGACATGAGTTTTGCCGGTCAGGCTTTGGCAGCCGAATACATATGGAAGAACCGCGGCAAACTGGAAAACAAAGTCCATACGCTTCCCTATCGCTTGGATAAACAAATCGCCGAACTGAAGCTGAAAAGCGAAGGGGTGAAAATCGACAAGCTGACGCCGGAGCAAAAAAAATACCTTTCAAGCTGGCAAGAGGGAACTTAATCAGCTTGGATCTGCTATAATTTCTCCATGCAAGATATCAGGAATTTTGCCATCATTGCCCATGTGGATCACGGGAAATCGACGCTCGCCGATCGGTTCTTGGAATTGACCGGTGTAGTTGAGGCCGGGGCGCATGAAGCACAATTTTTGGACCGGAATCCGATTTCGCGCGAACGGGGAATCACGATCAAGCTGGCGCCGGTGAAAATGGTTTATGGAAAATATATTTTGAATTTGATCGATACGCCGGGGCATGTGGATTTTTCCTATGAAGTTGACCGGACATTGGCGTGTGTCGAAGGGGTTGTATTGCTTATTGATGCGACGCAAGGGATACAGGCACAGACAATCGCCAATGCTTATAAAGCGTTGGAGAAAAATTTGGTGATTATTCCGGCCATCAATAAAATCGATTTGGCAAGCGCCGATGTGGAAAAGACAAAAAAACAGCTGGTTGATTTTTTGGGAATCGAGAAAGAAGAAATTTTTACGGTATCGGCGAAAACAGGAGAAGGCGTTAAAGAATTACTGCAAGCAGTAATTCTTAAAATTCCAAATCCCAAATTCCAATTTTCAAATCAAACAGAAATTGCCAATTCCAGCACACAATCATTAATTTTTGATTCCTATTACGATTCTCACCGCGGGGTGATTGCTTTTGTGAGGGTTTTCGACGGCGAATTGAAAAAAGGAATGAAAGTGCGGTTGGCGGCCAATGGGATTATTTTCGAAATCAATGAGGTGGGAACGTTCGTTCCCGATCTTATTGTTTTGGATAAATTATCAGGTGGTGATATCGGCTATGTTGTTACTAACTTAAAAAGCATTCATGAGGTGCGCGTCGGTGATTCGATCGTTGATCAGGGCGGGAGGACACCGTCCCTCCACGGCTATAAAAAGGTCCGGCCGATGGTTTTTGCCTCGGTTTTTACGACCGACACCGACGATTATTTGAATTTGAAAAAAGCACTTGAGAAATTGTATTTGAACGATTCATCGCTTGAGTTTAGCGCCATCTACAGCCGGGCGCTCGGAGCGGGTTTTCGCATCGGTTTTCTTGGACTGCTTCATGCGGACGTTATTCGCGAAAGACTGGAAAGGGAATTCGACTTAAGTTTAGTTTTAACCCCTCCTCAGGTCGAATACCAGAAAGAAAATAATGATTTTCTTGAGCCTTACGTAAAGATCATGATTCTCGCTCCCGACGGGTATACGGGCACGATTATGACTTTATGCAAGGATTACCGGACGCGTTTTATCACCATGGACAATAAAAACCAAACGTCAATCATTTATGAAATGCCGATGAGCGAAATGATTACCGATTTTTTCGACCGCTTAAAAAGCGTCACTTCGGGTTATGCTTCCTTTGATTGGGAATTCATCCGCTACGAAAAAGTCGAGGCTGACAAATTGGAAATTTTGCTTAACGGCGATCCGGTCGAGGAATTTTCCGAGATCGTGGTTCGGGAACGGGCATATAAACGGGGAATGGAACTGGCCAAAAAACTGCACGGACTGATCCATAGGCAGCAATTCGAGATCAAAATCCAGGCAAGATTCAAGGGGAAAATAATCGCCTCCGAAAGGATTGCGCCTTACCGGAAAGATGTTTTGATGAAAGGGAGCAAACTCGTCGGCGCCGGCGACGTCGGCCGCAAAAAAAAACTGCTGGAAAAGCAGAAAAAAGGCAAAAAGAAAATGAAAATGATCGGTCAGGTAGAAATACCCAAAGAGGCGTTCCTTAAACTCTTCAACAAGTCCTAAATCTCCTTCCAGGAAATATTTTTATCCTTTTTCATGAAAGTGTATTGGCGTTTGGCATATTGGATTTCTTTGACGACCCACTCATTAGTTGCTTCATTTATTGTTGTTTCGCCTTTGAGATATCGGATGATTTGCTGGTAGCCGATCGTTTTTAACCCCGGATCATTTTCCGTATAGCCTTTTTCGAGAAGCCGTTTTACTTCCCCAAGCGCTCCTTGCTTCAGTCTCTTCTCTACCCTTATCTTGATGGCATTGACGAGATCGTTTCGGTTTTTGTATTTCAGGCCGATAATTTTAAAAGAATAAGAAGGAAGAGAGGGAGAAGAAGAAAGAGAAGGGGTGGATTGGAGAATCTCCATTCTTCTTATCAAGCGGTGGGGGTTGTTTTGGTCGCTACGGTTCATTTGTTTAAACGATTGAGTGCTTAATTTTTTAACAATCTCTTGCAGCTCCCTCACTGTTTTTGTTTCCATTTCTTTACGCAATTTCCAGTTGGGAGGGGTTTGGATATTGATCCCGTAAAGAAGGTGTTTCAGGTAAAGATAGGTGCCGCCGACGATAATCGGTGTTTTCCCCCGATGGATAATGTTTTCGATTACCGGCCGGGCAGCTTGAACGTAATCGAATGAAGAAAAATATTGCCGCGGATCAACGATGTCATAAAGCCAGATTTTCGTATCAACCGGTTCGTCTTTGCCGGTAACAATGTCCAAACATTTATAGATTTGTCTTGAGTCGCAATTTACCAATTCTCCGCCATATTTCCCGGCCGTATCCAAAGCGAGTTTGGTTTTTCCGGTTGCGGTTTGGCCTGTGATTACGACGATTTTCATTTTTGCGCTTTGGCGGCATCGACAAGATTTTTATAGAGATATAAGACATCGATCGGTCCCAATCCGCCGACGACCGGAGTATAAAAAGAAGCAATATTTTTGATTTCTTTTTCTTCGTAGTCACCCTTTAATTTTGCGTTGTCATGATGCAAACCGACATTAATAAGGATTACTCCAGGTTTAAGTATTTCCGGAGTGATAATTTTCCGGCCGACGGCGGAAATAATGACGTCGGCGTTTCTGTAATATTCTTCCGGATTGGGCGTAGTCGAATTGATGCTGAAATAATTTATTTTTGCCAAAGACAATGCGTGTCCGATCGGTTTCCCGCCGGTTAATCCCCTGCCGATTAAAACGACTTTTTTGTTTTTGAAAGTCCGCTTAAAAAAAGAACCGTCTTTGGGAAAATCGACAAAAAGATTTTCGTTTATTTTTTGCGTACCGAAAACATATTTAAAGATAGTTAAGGTTGCCAACCCTATCGGGGGTAAAAACGGTGATTTGTGTTTATGGCCCTCAATTTCTTTTTTATCGCTAATAAAATCGTAAATCGAATCGGTCTGAAGATGGGACGGCAGTGGCTGCTGGACGATGATCCCGGTTACTTTTTTGTCGCATGATTTTTCCTTGATGCTTTTTATGAAATCCATGAAAGCCGGAATATTTTTTAAATGAACGAATTCGAATTCGATACCAAGACTGTGGGCAATCTGGCGTTTGATACGGACGAATGAAGTTTGATCGGCCGATTCTCCGACCAAAAAAACGGTTAAATGAAGATGCTTCTTTTTTTTCCCGAGCACTTTTACTTCCTTAAGGAGTGCTTTTTCCAATCTGGTAGCAATTTTTTTGCCTTCGATAACCATTGGCCATTATTATATCATACAAAGGTTGCGCTCACAACCTTATCTGATTTATCCGAAAAGCGCATGAGAATGACCCCTTTGGCATTTCGTGATCTTGCCGGGATCGAAGGCAGAGGTATTTTAACTACCTGTCCCTGGGTGCTGGTAATGATGACGGTTTCATCGGCTTCATTGATGATTTGGACAAAAGCAATTTGCCCCATCTTGTCGTCGACCGAGGCGACTTTTACGCCTTTGCCGCCGCGATGCTGGCCTTTAAAAAGGGAGAGATTGGTTTTCTTGCCGACTCCGTGTTCGCCAATGACAAAAATATCTTTTTTGAAATCCTGTTGGGAAAAAACATCGGCCGAGGCAACAACGTCGGTTTTTTCGAGTTCGATTCCCCTCACGCCGCGCGAGGACCGGCCGGTCGAGCGGATTTCGGTTTCCTTGAAAACGATTGCTTTGCCGTGCTTGCTCACGAGTATGCAATTTTTATTGCCGTCGGTTATTTTTACCCAAAGGAGCTCGTCACCGTTATCCAATTTGACAGCGATGATTCCGTTACTGCGGATATTGGCAAAGTCTTTAAAAAGTGTTTTTTTCACGGTACCGTTTTTGGTGCACATGAAGATATATTGTTCGGCGGTAATCGGCAACTGTTTTTCTCCATCGGTTGTTGCATTGGCAACACCGTTGGCATAAGTCAAAAATGACGTTACTTTTTCATCGGGCCGCAAAGTCAATAAATTGACAATCGCCTTTCCTTTGGAAGTGCGTGATCCTTGGGGAATATCCCAGACACGGTTTTGGAAAATTCTTCCCTGATTGGTGAAAAAAAGCATGTTGTCGTGCATCATGGCTGTCGCAATCTGATAAACATTGTCGGTTTCCTTGGTTTCCATGCCCGATACGCCTTTGCCGCCGCGGTTTTGCACCCGGAAAGTTTCGCGGGGAATCTGTTTAATATAACCTTCTTTCGTGAGAACAACGATTACTTCCTTATTTTCGATGAGTTGCTCGTCGGTAATTTCACCGGGTTTGGCCTTGATCACTTTCGTGCGTCTTTCGTCACCGTATTTATCTTTCAAATATAACAATTCGTCTTTGATGACTTTCAGGATTTTGAATACGTCTTTCAATAATGCCTCCAAATAAGTAATGGTTTCCCGAAGCATTGCCAGTTCGTCTTCGATTTTGGATCTTTCGAGTCCGGTCAGTCTTTTAAGCTGCATATCGAGAATTGCTTGCGACTGGATTGCCGATAATCCGAATTTTTCCATCAATTTACTTTTTGCTTCCGGTTCGTCTTTGGATTTTCTGATGATTTCGATTACTTCATCGATATTGTCGAGCGCGATGAGATAGCCTTCAAGGATATGGGCGCGGTGCTTGGCTTGGGTCAGTTCGTATTGCGATCGTTTGACGATTATTTCCACCCGATGTTTGATGTAATATTCAAGAATCGATTTTACCGATAAGGTTTGGGGAATGCCGTCGACTAAAGCGACCATGTTGATGGGAAATGAAGTTTGCAGTTCGGTGAATTTGAAAAGACTGTTTAAAACTTTTTTATAGGAAGCATCGCGCTTGAGTTCGATAACGACACGGATGCCGTCACGATCCGATTCGTCGCGCAAATCGGAAATGCCGACGATTTTTTTGTCGGTAACGAGCCGGGCAATTTTTTCAACGAGATTGGCTTTGTTGACCTGATAAGGCAACTCATTGACGATAATCGCCATTTTACCTTTGCCCAAGTCTTCTTCTTCGACTTTGGCCCGGATTAAAATTTTCCCCCGGCCGGTCGCATAAGCTTGTTTGATATCGGCGGCACCGTAAATTATGCCGGCGGTTGGGAAATCCGGGGCTTTGACGAATTCAAGGATCCGGTCAAGGGTGGTGTCGAATTGTAATTTTTCATCAACCATTTTCGCATCGTCAATCATCAAGCAAATAGCGTCGATAATTTCCGTTAAATTATGCGGTGGGATCTTGGTCGCCATACCGACGGCAATGCCTTCGGCGCCCATAAGAAGAAGATTGGGTAATTTTGCCGGTAAATAAACCGGTTCTTTCAGGGTGGCATCGAAATTATCAACCCAGGGAACGGTATCTTTATCGATATCCTGAAGAAGTTCTTCGGCGATTTTCCCCAATTTTACTTCGGTATAACGCATGGCCGCCGGCCGGTCACCGTCGATGGAGCCGAAATTTCCCTGGCCGCGGATTAAGGGATAGCGCATGGAAAAATCCTGGGCCATCCGGGCAATCGCTTCATAGACCGGCACGTCGCCATGAGGATGATATTTTCCCAGGACCTCGCCGACGACTTTGGCAGATTTGGAAAAACGGCTGGACGACGATAATCCCATCCGGTGCATTGCATAAAGGATTTTGCGATGGACGGGTTTCAAGCCGTCACGGACATCGGGTAGCGCCCGTGAGACGATGACGGACATGGCATAATCAAGATATGCCCGTTTCATTTCCGCGGTTATTTCCGTATTTTTCACATTTTTTTTGGGTTCGTCGGCCATATGATTTTACTTTAAAGATTGATTTATCGCGTCATGCGCTTCCTTTTTGCTTAAAAAATTTTTGGTTTTGACCCATTTTCCCGGCTCAAGTTCCTTGTAATGATCGAAAAAATGCTTGATTTTATTTTTGACGGCGGCATCCAAATCGGCCATATCTTCGATGGCGGCATAAAAAGGATCGATTTTTTTTGTCGGGACCGCAATGATTTTGGTATCGATTCCCGCTTCATCTTCCATCTCGAGCATGCCGATCGGCCGGACGGCAATGACACATCCGGAATTTACCCCGCGGCTTGAAATGACAAGGACATCGGTCGGGTCACCGTCTTGGGCTTGTGTTCCCGGAATGAAACCGTAGTTGAAAGGATAAGGCATAGCCGCATAACTAAAGCGATCGACCGTGATAAAACCGGACTGCTTATCCATTTCGTACTTGACCGACGAACCTTCGGGAATTTCGACCAAAACATTGACTTCCTCCGGCGGATTTTTTCCGACGGAAAGATTGGAAAGATCCATAATTATGATAATAATTTATAACATCATACATCCAAAATGGCGAGTTTCGCATGTGTTACTATAAATTTTTTTCTCGGCGGCACTTCGTCACCCATGAGCATCGAAAAAACATAATCTGTTTCCTGGACATCGGCAATCATTACCTGTTTTAAAACCCGGTTGTCCGGATTCATGGTCGTATCCCATAGCTGATCCGGATTCATTTCGCCCAATCCCTTATAGCGTTGGATATTGGCGGTTTGGCCGTTAAAAGATTTGATTATTTTATCTTTTTCTTCATCGGAATAAGCATATTCCATTTTTTTTCCTGAAGAAATTTTATAGAGCGGGGGTTGGGCAACGTATAAATGGCCCTTGTGAATTATATCAGGTAGATGGCGGTAGAAAAACGTGAGCAGTAAAGTACGGATGTGTTCGCCGTCGACATCGGCATCGGTCATGATGATTATTTTGTGGTAACGGAGCTTGGCATAATCGACGGTTTCGCCGATTCCCATTCCCAAGGCAACGACCAAATCCTTGATTTCCTTAAAGGCCAGAACTTTATCCAGGTATGCTTTTTCCGTGTTCAAAATTTTTCCTCTCAAAGGCAGGATGGCCTGGTATTTACGGTTCCTTCCCATTTTTGCACTTCCTCCGGCCGAATCGCCTTCTACCATGAAAAGTTCGGACAAGGCCGGGTCTTTTTCCTGGCAATCCGCCAGTTTACCGGGGAGCGTCGCGCCCTCCAAAGCACCTTTTCTTAAGACCGCTTCTTTGGCTGCTTTGGCTGCCAACCTGGCTTTTTGCGCAAGGATTATTTTTCCTAAAATTTCCCGGCCGACCTTGGGATTTTCTTCGAAATAAACATCCAGGAAATCGCCGACTGCCGTTTGGACAAACGATTGGATTTCGGAGTTGCCGAGCTTGGTTTTTGTCTGGCCTTCAAACTGCAGGTTTGTCGAAGGCATTTTGACGTAAACGATCGCGGCCAAACCCTCTTTGACATCCTCGCCGCTTAAGCCTTCGGCCAAATCTTTTTCGCTCAATATTTTTTTGGCATAAGTATTGATGGATTTCGTCAGGGCGCTTCGGAAACCGGTCAAATGCGTGCCGCCTTCCTGGGTATTGATGACGTTGACAAAAGAGTAAATATTTTCATTGATCGAGTCGTTGTACTGGATGGCAACTTCCACTTCGCGATCGCTCTGGGCTTTTTGGATATAAATTGCTTCATGGGAAACTCTTTTGCCGCGGTTCACATCTTTCAATAAAGACAGGATTCCGCCGTCGAAATAAAAAGCAACCTTATCATTGGTTTTTTTGTTATCGATCTTGAAATAAACGTCTTTAATCAGATATGCCCTTTCCTTGATTTGTTTGCGGAAATTTTGATAATTGATTTCGATCGTTTCCTTGAAGATTTCCTTATCGGGCAAAAAAGAAACGGCCGTTCCCTGTTCGTAGGGGAAATCGAGCTGCGACTCCTTGACTTTTTTTACCGGATATAAAGGAGTACCCTGTTTATATTCCTGACGGTAAATTTTTCCGTTCTGCTTAACCTCGACAATGAGGTGTTCGGACAAGGCGTTGACAACCGAGGCGCCGACGCCGTGAAGACCGCCCGATACCTTGTAAGCGGATTGGTTGAATTTACCCCCGGCGTGCAGTTTGGTCATGGCGAGCTCGAGGGCGGAAACCTTGTATTTCGAGTGGATTTCGACCGGAATTCCGCGGCCGTCATCGAAAACGGTAAAATAGTTGTTTTCACCGATCGTGACAAAAATATGTTTGCAAAAACCGGCCAGTGCTTCATCGATGGCGTTGTCGACGATTTCATGAAGGCAGTGGTTGACGCCGGCTTGTGAAGTGGTGCCGATGTACATGCCCGGGCGTTTCCTTACCGGTTCGAGTCCCTCCAAAACAACGATCGATTCCGCTCCGTAATCTGAAGATTTATTTTTAGACATAACGATTCATTATAGTGAAAAGATGAGGCGTTTTCAAGCTCATTTTGTTTAATTTACCAGATACAAAAATAGGAAACGGTTATTAACCGTTTCCTATAGATTTTGTAGGGGCGAATTTTATATTCACCCTTAATTAATGGGCGATTACAAGAATCGCCCCTACGATTATTTCAATTCTACCTTGCCTCCGGCGGCTTCGATTTTTTTCTTTGCTTCTTCGGCGGCATCTTTTTTCACATCTTTCAATAATTCTTTCGGTGCGGCTTCGACCAGTTTCTTGGCATCCATCAAACCCAGTGTGGGAAGGATTTCCCTGACGGCTTTGATTACTCCCAATTTGTTGTCACCGGCAGCAGTCAACATGACCGTAAAACTTGTCTTTTCTTCGGCGGGTGCAGCGCCAGCGGCCGGTGCTCCATTTGCCGGAGCAGCAACAGCCATCGGCATCGCGGAAACGCCGAATTTTTCTTCCAAATATTTAGCGAGGTCGGCCATTTCGACGACATTTAACGATTCGATATCTTTGGCGATTTTTTCCAGTTTCCCGGATAATTTTATATCAGCCATTTTGTTGCTCACCTCCTTTTTTGCTTTTTTCCGACAATATATAGACTAATTTATTCATATTGTATTTCATTGCATAAACCGTTTTACCGATCGGTGATTTTAACGAACTTAAAAGCTGGGCAACCAATTGGTCTTTGGCGGGCAGTTTGGCGATTTTTTCCAAGTCGTTTGCCAAATAAACTTCCTTATCCAAAATACCGATTTTAAAAGTGAGCGTTTTTTCTTTTTGGCTGAAATCGAAATAAGCTTTTAAACCCCTGCCCCATTCTTCGCCAAAACCGACGATGGCGGTATTATCCCTTAAGGGTTTGATTTTTTCTTTTAAGGCTCCCAGTTCTTTATTTTTGACGGCTAAACGGTTAAGCGCCTTTTCAAAAATCGTGTTTTTCAGGACTTTAAACATCGCGCCGTTTTTTTTCAGTTCGCGTCGAAGTTGTTCCAGTGTCGGATGGGTGGTTTTTTCGAATTTTACCAGGGTGAAGTTGGGATTTTTTTCAATTAAATCCAGGATGGATTGAAGAATTGTTTGTTTTGACCGGGAAACCATATTTTGTCACTTTCACTGTCATTTGACAGTTCTCGTTGGGGGGAAATGATAATTCTTATCCCGCTTAGCGGGAGCCCCAAGTCTTGGTGATTATTAAATTATACAATACTTTTACGAAAATACAAATTTGAATTATTTCTTTATAGGGTTCTCGCTTCTTTTGTTTTCGTTAAATCAACAACCGCCTGACAATTTCCTTTAAAATCGGTTCTGAACCTAAACATTGATTGTGTTCCAGTTTTTACTACGTTTTTGTATCTATCGGCTTCTCTTTGTCTGTCTCCTTCATCAAGTACCGCACCTTCACAATGCGATTGTGATCCGGTCGATGCAGTATTGTACGCTGAACAAGCATAACAGTAATAACCATGAAATAGCAGTAGAAATGGATTTTTTATCGAGCTTGGACTATCTTTGCTAATTTCTGGTGGTAAGTCGACAACGACACGACCATAAATATTATCACCTATTTTTTGTATTCCAGATACTTCCGTTTCATGCCTAATGTTATCAAGGTGGGCGGCGAATGTGACATTTGATTCTGCCATATATGTTTTAAGAAATACTAATTGCATGTATGTTAGCTCATTTCCGGATAGATGTCAAGAAGGAGAAAAAATTCGTCCTTGCCAATGTTACTGTCTTATATTACATAGTAACACTAATTAATTTATTGTAGTGGTGGCTATGTATTATTTATATAGATCCCCGCCTTCGCGGGGATGACCCCACTTCGCCCTCCGAATCGGAGTACTTCGTTAGGGGTAGGCAGAAGCAAAAGAGGGAATGACAGGAAGAATAATTACATCTCCCCCAACAATTCCCGGAGGGATTTGGTTTGGTGTTCGCCTTTATCTGCCTTTTTTTGTTTACGGGCAGAAATCGTCTGCTTTATAGCTTGAGCCGCCTGCTGTTTTTTCTGGAAGTTCTCTACCCGGCCTTTGGTATCGACGAAGCGGTGTTCGCCGGTGTAAAAGGGATGGCATTTGCTGCAAACTTCGACACGGATTTCCTGTTTGGTTGATGTTGTCGTAAAAGTGTTGCCGCAGCTGCAGGTAACTTTCGCCTCATATGTTTTAGGGTGAATAGTAGATTTCATAGCTTTCTATTATAACACAGAATTTTCAAATACTTTCTCCCACTTTCCCTGCTCGATGATATCTTCAAGGTTGTGAAAGCTTTTGTTGATCCGGTGGTCGGTCAGGCGGTTTTGGGGAAAGTTGTAGGTGCGGATTTTGTCGGAGCGCTCCCCTGTTCCCAGGTTTCTCACAAATGAATCCATGACGCCTTTTTTCCGCTCTTCCTCAAGCTGATAAAGTTTTCCGGCTAAAATTTCCATGGCGATTTTCCGGTTGGCTTCCTGGTAGCGTTCCTGGCTTGCCGTCACCACGATTCCTGTCGGTTTATGGATCAGGCGGACCGCCGTCGAAACCTTGTTGACATTTTGGCCGCCATGGCCGCCTGAACGGTAAAATTGCCACTCAAGCTCGGAGGGATTGATTCGTACATCCGAAGAAACCACCTGGGGCGTAACAACCAAAATACAAGTCGAGGTATGAACTCTTCCCTTTCTTTCGGTCGTGGGTATTCGCTGGACACGGTGGACGCCGGTTTCATTTTTGAATAAATCATAAGCGTCTTCACCATTTATCCTGATGATATTTTCATCCAGATATATGTATTTGAAACCGTGTCTTTGGCAGTAGCGGGCATAAGATAATAAAAGTTCCTTCATCCAGATTTTGGACTCGTCCCCGCCCACTCCCGGAAGAGCTTCGATAACGGCAATATTGGGATTAATTATCATTGTTCGAAAAACTTAAATAATTTATCTTCGGTTAATTCATTCTGCTCTCCGGTGCTCATATTTTTAACTTTAACCGTTTGTTTTTCCGCTTCTTCGGGTCCGATAATGACCGCGTAAGGAATTTTACTTCTGTCGGCATATTTTAACTGTTTATCGAGTTTGGCATTTTTATCAGGGTAAAGCTCGGCGCTAATGTTTTCCGATCGTAAATCATTGGTAATTTTGAGAGAAATCGGGGTTAGTTGGGGAGAGAAAATCGTGACGAGCACTTTTGTCGGTTTAGGATTAACCTGCGGCAATAAGTTTTTATCGCGTAAAAATTCCAGCAAGACAACGTCGGATGTGGCAAAGCCGACTCCGGGAATTTTCAGATTTTCTTTATAGCTCGAAACCAAATTGTCATATCGTCCGCCGCCGAGCAAAGATCTTTTCATGCCGCCTTTTTCCTTGACTTCAAAAACCAGACCGGTGTAATAATCGAGTCCACGGGTAACGTTGTAGTTTATTTGGCAATATCGACTGATTTTATATCTGTCCAACAGATCGAATAATTCTTTAAAATACCGGGAATCTTCTTTTCTTGCGGCGTTTAAGAAATCAACCAATTGTTTGATTTTATTTTTATCAGGTTCAATCGCCAGCAATGTATTTATGAATACTTCGTTTGGCAATTTATCCTGTTTATCAATCGAGTTTAATAATGGTTTAACTTGTTCTTTATTGAAACCAAGAATCAATAGTTTTTTTTCCATTTCGACTCTCGAGTTTATATAGACAATAAAATCGTTTTCCGCGGCGCCCAAAAGAAGAAATATTTTAACGGCAATGGCAATAATTTCCGCATCGGCAATAATATTTTCCGAGCCAAGAATATCATAATCCGCCTGATAAAATTCTCGCTCCCTTCCCTTTTGCGGTGCTTCGTAGCGGAAGCGCAAACCCAAATTAAACAAACGCGTCGGGAAAGTCAGTTCGCCGGCTTTGTTGGCAATCATGCGGGCCAGAGACGGAGTCATTTCCGGCCTTAAAATCAAAATATTTTCTTTTTTGTCTTTGACCTGAAAAGTCTGGCGTTCGATGAGTTCCCGGGAAGTTTTATTCAAATAGATATCAATTGGTTCAAGGATCGGGCCGTCGTATTTTTCGAAACCAAACAAACGGGCGGCTTTTTCAAGCTTTTTGAAAACGAATTCCTGCGCGGTTTTATCTTTGGGATAAAGATCGCGGAAACCTTTTTGGGGATTGAGATTAATCATATTGAATATTTCCTCGCTCGATACCTGATTTTTTCGTCGACCGACACCCTCTGATGAGGGTCACCCTCGGTCATTCCTCAAAAACAGGTATCTTCGCTCATTTTTCTTTATTAATTATAACTTAACATCAAAGGTTTTGGTAGCCGATTTTAAGATAAGAACAGTCTTTGCATGACCAGTAGAACGGGCAGGAGACGACGCGGCAGCCGACTTCGATATTTTCAAGAATCATCGGCAGGCGTTCCAGATGGCGCAAAAGAGAACCCTTAAGATAAATAAAGTCATTCTTACGGACGATTTGTTTTAAATGGTTGGCGGCTTCGATAATATTTTGCGCATAATAAACTTTTTCCCGGTCCATGCCGTTTTCCACCGCCGCTTGAGCCGTATATTTTTGCATTGGGCCAATGGAGATCAAGAAGTCAAGATGCAATCGGGCAACAAGACGGCCGATTTTTTCATGTTCTTTTTGGGGAAACTGCAGTTCGCCCATTTCCGCAAGAACAGCAATTTTTCTGGCTTTTTGATATTTCATCAGGCTAAACGTTTCCAGACCGGAGGCGGTCGATGAAGGGTTGGCGCGGATCGAATCATCAAGAATCAAAGTTCCGATCGGTCCTTTTTCCAAACTCATGCGATGAACCAAAGGTTTTAGGTTTTTTATTATTTCGATGCTTCGAAGCATCGAAATATCTGTTCGGGTAATTTTTTGAATTGCCTCAATTGTTAAAAGAGCGGCAAGAATATTATACGAATGATGCTTTCCCAATAAATAACTTTCAATGTAAAAAGATTTATTTGATTCTTTATCGAAAAATTCAAATTTTGTTCCTTTTTGCGAAACTTCGACCGAATTTTTATCGAACCAAACGTCGCAATGTTCCTTATCGCTGCCGTACCAAAGAATTTTTGCTTTGGTATGGTTTCCCATCTTGCGGATATTTTCATCGTCCCAATTCAAAACGGCGATGCCGTCTTTCGGCAGAGCCTCGATCAGTTTTTGTTTTTCTTCGACCAGTTTATCCAATGAGCCGAAATGTTCCGGGTCGGTGTGCACGGGAGAAATGCCGGTGACGAGGCTGATTTTCGGTTTGACGATTTGCAGATGAAAGTCCATTTCGCCGGCATGGTCGACGCCCAACTCAAAAAAGACATATCTGGTGAAAGGCGTCACCTTGAGAGCGGTAATGGGGACATTATAGATTGTATCCAGGTTAAGATCGGTACAAATTGTCGAACCGAAAGACTCCAGGAGCTTACCGATTATTCTTGAGGTGTTGGTTTTCCCCTGGCTGCCGGTAATGGCAATCTGAAGCGGATGATTAATGTCATTTAACCAGTATTTTGCAATAAATCGGCGGGCGTTATGAAAATATCGTTTATAAAACGGCGGTTTATGACTCATTTTAAATTTTTTTTATCCTGTAATTATCGGCGGTATCTTCGATAATAAAACCTTTTGTTTCAATTATGGAACGCAATTCGTCTGCCCTTGGAAAATTTTTCGCTTGTTTGGCTTTTAACCGTTCCTCAGCCAGTTTTTTAATTTCTTCGGGAATTTTTTCCTCGGTAACTTCGTTCAGTTTCAAGCCAAAAACCCGATCGAAATCAAAAAGTAAATCAAGTTTATCGGTCGACGGAATATTGGATTTCAGCATTTCCCACATAACTGCGAGAGCTTGGGGAATTTGAATATCGTTGGCGACAGCCTCATCGAATCGTTGGCGGTATTCGTCAACCTTGGTCAGTTTTTCGTTACTGAGGGAGGTGCGGGTTGTGGGCGTTTTGAGCGATAAAACACTTTCTTTTAATTTGTTATAAGCCTCTTGGGCAGCCCTGGCCGATTCCCAGGTGAAATTCATCGGTTGGCGGTAATGGGTTTGCAAAAATAAATATCTTAAAGCTAAAGCTTCGATAGAATGTTTTTTTACATCATTGATCGTGTAAAAATTTCCTAAAGACTTACTCATTTTTTCCCCATCGATCATCAAATGCTGGAAATGCACCCAATAATTGACGAATCTTTTACCTGTTGCCGATTCCGATTGGGCAATTTCGTTTTCATGATGAACCGGAATGTGTTCGATTCCTCCGGTATGGATATCGATCGTTTCTCCTAAATATTTCATACTCATGGCCGAGCATTCGATATGCCAACCCGGAAAACCTTCACCCCATGGAGAAGGCCAATGCATTTGATGATTGGCGAATCGGCCGACTTTTTTAAACCATAAAACAAAATCGGCCGGATGTTTCTTTTCCGCGTCAACGTAAACTTCTTCACGTGCTCCTTTTTGTTTATCTTCCAGTTTTTGATTGGTTAATTTTCCATAATCCGAATCTTTGGCAACGTCAAAGTAAACCGCTTCCTTGGTTTCGTAAGTGAATCCTTTTTTCTGAAGAGTTTCAATGAGGTTTATCATATTTGTAACATGTCCGGTGGCTTTAACAAGGTGATCGGCGGTTATAATATTCAACTCTTTTAGGGTATCAATAAAATAATCGGTATAAAATCGGGCAACCTGCCAGACAGTTTTTCCGGTTTTTTGAGCACCTTTTTCCAGTTTATCTTCACCGGCATCTTCATCGCTTGTCAGGTGGCCGACGTCGGTAATATTCATCACATGATTTACGTTATAGCCCAAATAAGTCAAAGTCCTTTTCAGAATATCGTTGCTGGTAAAAGTACGGATATGTCCCAGATGGGTATAATCGTAAACCGTCGGGCCGCAAGTATAAAGAGTAACGGCCGGCGGATTAAGCGGTTTAAAATCCTCAAGTTTTCCGGTTAAAGTATTAAAAAGCTTCATAGGATGATTATAGCAGTCATTCGATAAATTTTTTATTCTTTAATTTTTCCGGAAGAAATGATTGGTCTTGAGTGGGGCCGACGTATTTTTCCGACCATTGGTAATTTTTGGCATAACCCAGATTTTTCATAAGCTTTGTCGGCGCATTTCGCAAATGCAAAGGAATCGGTTCGTTCGGGAATTCGTAGACCGCGGCTTTCGCCTTTTCCATTGCGTTGGGGACCAGTCTTGATTTCGGAGCACGGGCCAGATAAATGACAACGTAAGCTAAAATCAATTGTGCTTCCGGCATGCCGATTTTATGAACCGCTTCGAAAGCTTCATTGGCCTGGATCAATGCTCCCCGATCGGCCAAACCAATATCCTCGGCGGCAAAAATGATCATCCGCCTGGCAACAAACCTGGGGTCTTCGCCGTTTTCGAGCATTCTCATGAGATAATACAAAGCGGCGTCGGGTGAAGAACCGCGCATGGATTTGATGAAGGCACTGATGATGTTGTAGTGCTCGTCGGCCTTTTTGTCGTAAAGTCCGGCGGATTTGGTTTGAAAAACTTCCTTGACAATTTCCGGCGTAACGATTTTCTCGCGGAAGTTCGTTACGGAAATCTCCAGGGCATTCAACATGATTCTGGCATCTCCGCCCGATAATCTGATCAATAATTCTTTTGCTTCGCCGGTGATTTTCTTTTTATATTTTCCGACTCCCTGTTTTTCATCGGCTAAAGCCCGCTCGACAATCTTGATCAAATCTTCGGGATTTAAACTTTTCAAAACAAAAACGCGGCAGCGCGAAAGCAAAGGACTGATAACTTCAAACGAAGGATTTTCGGTTGTCGCACCGATCAGGGTGATGAGTCCGCTTTCGACCTGGGGCAGCAAAACATCCTGCTGTGCTTTATTCCAGCGATGAATTTCATCGATAAATAAAATTGTTTTTCGGCCCAAGCGTTCGTTGTTTTTGGCATGGATGATTATTTTTTTGAGATCTTCTTTGCCGCTTGTCACGCCGGAAAGATGATGAAAGTCGGCCCGGGTTTCGTTGGCGATAATTTGCGCCAGCGTTGTTTTACCGCTTCCGGGCGGCCCCCAAAAAATCATCGACGATAAAGTGTCGCTTTCGATCATCCGCCGGATAAGTTTTCCTTCGCCAACCAAATATTCCTGGCCGACGAATTCCGAAAGCGTTTGCGGGCGGAGCCGATAAGCAAGGTTCATGACAAAATTATAGCATAAAAAGGAAACAATCGTTTACCGTAACTAATCTTTAGCGTCACTTACTGATAAAAATTTCAGTAAAACACATTTTACAGTAAGTTTATACTTACCCCCTTTGTCAAGACCAATTTTTAACGATTTGAAGACCAACTTGTTCAATTCATGGAAATAGCCTCCTTTCAAAACTTTTAATGGGAAAAATATATTTCTGCCGGTGTTTTTGTACTGTAAACTTTGATGGAACCTTTCCTCATTGTAAAACGTGAGATATTCTGCCAATGATTTCCTGGCTTCTTTTGGTGATTCATAACTTTTAAGGTAAACTTCTTTGTATTTAATAGTACGCCACAGTCTTTCTACTTTCTAGAGTTTCTAAAAAAGCGTCAATTGGTTCTTTTTCTAATTTTAAATCAAATAAGGATTTTGTAGTTCCTTTGCCATAAAGGCCATCAATTTTATCCTGTAGTTGCCTAGTTTTACCAGGATCTATTCTTGCAACATATAACAGCTTTTCCATCTCTTCGCCTCCATCTTCTATTAATTTATTGACCAAATAATATGCGCTTACATACATTTCTCTAAGAGGACCAGGTGAAGTTAACCAGTTACTATCAGATTTCCAAAAAGGTTCAGTAAATTTAACTGCTAAACCTTCTTCTAAAGCTTTACCCCTAACAATACCTTTAGGATTCATGGTGATATAACCTAATTCACTACCAATACCATGTATTTTAGTGTTTTCTTTGTCTCTCCACACAGCATATGCCTGTGCCCCAATACCATGGAAAATTTCATGGGCAACTGTTTCTTCTAAACCTAATGTTGCTTCGTCTTCCGATGCTACAAAACACAAACGTCCATCCTGAAGGTAAAACCCGTTCCAGTGTTTTTTGTCATCAATTTTACCCTGTATAAATGTCCATGGAAAATTAATTTCTGATATCTCAATACCAAATTTTTTATAGAAATCATAGACATATTTGCTCATTCTTTTACCTATTTCATATTTTGCTTCATGTTCAGGGGCGTATGGTGGATTAAATGTAGCATTAGCATTTTCCCTAACGCTTCTCACTCGATATTTTACTGCCTGCGCTGCTTCATTTTTTGAAAGTGGATTGCCTCTTTCCGCACTAGGAGGCAGAGGTACTGCTTTTAAATTGCCAGATACAACTGTCCATTTTTTACCCTGATTTAATTCAGTTATATCTTCTGCCATATTGTAATGTTATTATTTTTTTAATAAAGCAATGATATAGGATTAGATTGTTCTTATACTCTAATGCTCCGCCGTTTGGCCATTACCCGAACTGAAAACTACCTAAAACAATATTGGTTCAGTCCGAATACTGTACCTTTGTTTAATTTTGCTTATAGCTAAGTGTTCTCTTCTTCCTCGATTAAAAGTGTCGGGTCTTGGTTTGTGTATCCACCGTCTACGGTAATAACTTGACCGTTAATGTAATCGGAATCGTTAGACAGTAAAAACTTGATTGCCTTTGCTATATCTTCCGGCTCGGCAATTCTGCTTAATGGGTTAGTTTCTGCTAACTTCTTATAAAATACTTCACTATTACCTTCTATCATTGGTGTAGAAACCCAACCCGGCGCGATAGCATTTACCCTTATTTTTTTATCCCTAAATAAAAGCGACAGCGACTTAGTAAGTGAATTTATACCCGTTTTACTTACCGCGTAACTAGCCGTAATTGATCCTCCGTAATACGAATCGGTAGAACTAATCATAATAAACCGACCATTTTCTGCTAGGCTATTAG
>Ga0172370_10002524_pt1 | contig 26334 bp, 20 predicted proteins | sample LakKiv5m_FD_114538 | JGI IMG/M metagenome (GOLD analysis project Ga0172370, IMG submission 114538) | Freshwater microbial communities from Kabuno Bay, South-Kivu, Congo - kab_022012_11.5m | ecosystem: Environmental > Aquatic > Freshwater > Lake | place: Democratic Republic of the Congo...
ATTATTCAGAAAAAATAAATTGCCCACGCGGGCGGGTTTAACAATAACGTCAGGTATCAATAATAAAATAAGGATAAAAAAATAAGCAATCAGGAATTTTATGGACGATATTTTTTTCAGCGTGCAATAAAAAATTAGAATAAAAAACAAAACCAGCCAGAGGCGACTGAATTGATAACCGAAAGACAAAGGTATGAGAGATAAAAAAAAGAAAAGTTTAATAACCGGACTTGATTTATTGATCATTTTCAGAAAAAGCCATAAAGAGAGCAGGATAAAAAAAGTCGTAAGATATGCTTCGTGGGCTTGGCGACCGATAGTTTGTGTGCCGGGAGTCAGCGAAAATAATAAAGCAGCGATAAGGCTGATTTTTCTTTTATTAAATAATTCTTGGGTAAATAAAAAAATAATTATGGGAAACACTAAGGCAACGAGCGAATTCAGGGCGCGGGTGCTGTTTTCGCTTAATCCGCCGATTGCCACGAATGGTATGGATAAATAGGAATATAAAGGCATTTTATAGTCGCCAAAAGATTTTAACCGCAACGGCAGCAAGTTGCCGTATTCGTCTTTGCCGGTTTTAAGAAGCGAGTAGGCGTTGTACCCAAAAGCCGCCTCATCCGTATTAAAACAGGGCGGGGAGATGTCTTTTTTGTATAGGTTGATAAAAAGCGAAAGACCGCAAATAAGCAACAGGAAAAAAGCCGTTTTTTTATTCATATGAATTTAAATATTGCGGCCAAAAAACCTTTAATAAAAGGCAGGCCTCCTTTTAAAATTGTCGGCGGAAGATATTTTAAATGTTCAAGTATTGTTTTTTTATCAATGACATTTTTCCACATAAACAACAGTTGATTTCTGAATGAGATCTCCCGGATTTTATTTTCGTCGTAATATTTTCCGATAGTTGATTTATGATAATGAACCGCAATTATTTGCGGATCAAATAAAATTTTCCAACCTTTTTTCCGGGCACGGTAAGACAAGTCAATGTCTTCCCAATAAAAGGGTGAATAAACCGGATCGAAACCTTTTAACTGTAAAAATTTATTTTTATCAATAATACAGTTGCCGCCTTCCGCCCACCCGTTTTCTCCAAACTCCAAATCACCGGCCTTTTTATGCTGGAAAAAACCATTTTGCCAATATATTTTATTCTTGCCGACAATACTTCCGTCTTTTTCTTTCTGGGCAAAACTGACGGCAAATAAAGAAGAATCAGTCTTAAAATATCTTAAAACTGATTTGTAATCATCTTTTTCCAGGATTACATCATTATTCAAAAGAAATATAAATTCACCTTTACAAACTTTTACTCCCTTATTAACGCTTCGACCAAAACCTGAATTTTCTTCGTTTTCAATCAAAATAACATTATTTTCTTTTAAATCATCCTTTAAACTTTGTTCCGGACAGTCATTAACAACTATAATTTCGCAATCTCTAAGATAAGGAAGATTGTGTTTGAGATTTGTTAAAAATAATTCTTTATTTTTGTATGTTGGAATGATAACAGAGATCATATGAATATTTTTTTTATGTTTTCCTTAAAAACTTCATAACTGAAATTGTTTTCGATATATTTTTTTGCTGTTATTCTGATTTCTTCCTGTTTTGCGTTATCATTTAATATTCCGATTATTTTATTTTCCAGTTCTTCTTCCGAATCGAACAGGAATCCGTTATCTCCGTCTTTTATCAGTTCCTTTGGTCCTCCCGCATTGTAGCAGAAAGTAATACATCCGGAAGCCATCGCTTCCAGGGGAGTAATACCCAAATGTTCAACCAATTCCGGATTTTTGTTTTCATCAGCGCCAAAGCCGGCAAAGTGCCAGTACATCAAGGATTTTTTATATAAAATCGCCAGTTCGTGAAAGGATGGATTGGCGATTAAAGTAATTGACGGATCATTATTAATCAGTTGTTTCAGTTCATCATAATAGTCTTTATCTTCTTCTTTCAAGCCGCCGGCCAGTATTAGTTTAAAATTTTTTAACGACTTGCGCTGCTGTATTAATTTCTTGAACGTATTTACAATAATGTCCTGTCTTTTCGCATGAAGTTGTTTGAAAAATCTGCCTACCGTTAAAATAATTTTATCTTTTTTGTAACTTGATAATGTCATAAACCTGTCATCAATATAGGGGTAAAGCAATCGTGCGTTTATTCCCCATTTTTTTAAATGTTGTTGATTGAATTTTGAATGAGTAATGAAAGTGGAATTTAAAGTTTTAATTTTGTTCAGCATGCTCATCCGATAGAGATTTTTTTGGGGAATCATAGCATAGATAAAGGTTTTTTTTGCTTGGGAAAACTGATAGCTGCCGTCAGTGATATACAGATATATATTAAAACGATTTAGATCGTGTATTTTTTCTTGGAAGGAAATATTGTTTTGAAATCTTAAGTCAAATTTTTTTTCGATTTCATTCCGGATGTTTTTTTTCCAAAAAACACATGGTTGATAATCGTCCTCGAGCGTTTTTAAAACAGATAGCAAATATTTTTCACCGCCACCGAGAGTATCCAGGTAAGGATCATAAATGGCGATGCTTTTTTTCATATAAATATAGATAGGTGACGGTCTTGGAAAACGCCTGATAAATGCTTTCAATTATACCAATTTCCCCATCCAAAAAGCCAAAGCGCTTAATAAGCCGCCGGTAAAGCTCTCCTGAGAATTTTCGGAAAAAAATCAACATATCGGCATCTTTACCCGCTTTAAATAATAAATCCGACTCCTTGTCCTCAAAATTAACGGTTCTGCTAACAATTTCTTCCAGGTCATTTTGCGAGTAATGAAGAAGGGGATTCATAAGATAGCCCGGTTCTCCCTTAATAAGGGGAGTGGAATGGATTTCTTTCGGCCAGGAAACAAAAGCGGATTTTTTGACCAGTCTGGTTTGATAATTCGGCCACCAGCCGCCGTGTTTCAGCCATTTTTTTTGAAAAACGATTTCTTTTCTCGGTATCTTATAGAAGGAATAGTGATTGTTAACGATCGCTTTTCTGATTTCTTCCGCAAGCGCCGGTGTCATCCTTTCATCGGCATCCAGGATAAAAACCCAATCCGTCTCTGCCTGTTTGATAGCGAATTCTCTTGCTTTTTCAACGATTTCTACTTTCGGAAAGGGAATGATTTTCACGCCGTCAATTTTTTCATCGCCGACGATGATGATGTTGGAACTCAATAATCTGGCTGATTCAACGCATTCTTCAATGCCTTTAAACCGGTAGGAATGGATGATGACTGTTATCTTTTCCATGTTCGTGCTATATTATGATAGCAAATAAAACTTATGGATTTCAGGAAAAACAGTAAATATATTTTATTGGGAATAATTATTTTAGGGGTTTTTCTCCGCTTACTGTATTTTGACAGCTTAACTTTTGGTTATGACCAGGCGCGTGACGCTTTGCAGTCAATGGAGATTATTAAAAACAAAGACGTCAAAATAATCGGGCCAACCACGGATATAAAAGGATTATTCCATAGTCCTCTGTATTGGTATATTATTTCCCCCTTTTACTATTTTTCCAACGGAAATCCTGAGATAGCAAGAATACCGATCATATTTATTGGTCTTTTGAATGTTCTCTTTATTTATTTTCTTGCGAAAAAATTATTCCATGATGAGAAAATCGCCCTATTATCCTCTTTTTTTATGACTGTTTCCTTTGAGGCGGTTCAATATAGTCGTTGGTTATCGAATCCGTCACCTGCTTTGTTGACGGTTGCCGTATTTTTTTATGGCTTTTGGCTGGCGCTGAAACGGAAAAAAATCGGTTTGCCATTAATGATTTTCTTTTGGAGCTTGTCCGTCGATTTCCAATTCTTTCTGGTTTATCAAATATTATTCGTTATTTTTGCCTTCTTCTATCTTTTGGTTAAGGACAAAAAGATACTTTATCAATCAATCAAAAGCTATTATTGGCTTTATCTTTCATCGCTCATATTCTTTTCGTTTTATATCTTGGCGGAAATCAAGTTTAAGTTTCAAGGTTTAAAGGCATTGCTTAATTTTCTTGTTCAGCCAAAAGATGCGGGTATGCCAATCCTACCAAAACTCATGAATTTTCTTAATAATTTAATGATTAATATATCTGTAAATATCACCGCAGAAAGTATCATTCCCGCCAAAATATTCCTCCTGTTTTTGGTTGTCTGTATTTCCTATTTCTTGTTTAAAAGATATAGGCAGCGAAAGTTGATTGTATTTCTATCCATTTGGCTGATTTCACCGATAATCATATATCCCTTTGAGAAAAATAATTCTTATTTTTTAAATATAGGCAATCTTTATCCGCTTATTTTATTGACCACTTTTTTAATTAATGAATTTTCTAAAAGAAGAAAACATATCAATACGATTTTTTTTGTTTGTTGTATTGGGGTTATCTTGTCGGCAAATCTCTATTTGCTTCTTGATGAAAATAAAAAGGGAGAGACGCTTTTTTCTGCACAATACGATCAGATATACCGTGATGAAAAAGCGATAATCGACTATACTTATGCAAGCAGTAACTATAAAATGTTTGCGATAAATACTCTTACAAATCCACTCTACATTAACACCACCTGGGCTTACCTATATAATATGTACGGTAAAACAAAATATGGCTATATGCCGGTTTGGCTAGGAGCTTATCTTGACGATTTCGGTAAAGAAATAGAATTCAGTGCGGTAACGAAAATTAAAAAGGGAGATTTCCTATACTTAATTATCGAACCTCCGGTTTTTCATGAAGATTATATTAAAGCGTATTCGAAATACGAAAATTCGAGAACGGAATTATCAGGTAAAAAACAAATAGGTTCGCACATTATAGAAAATAGGAGACTTACGGAAGTGAAGCTTTTTTCCAGAGATGATTTGACTGGCTTTTTGCAGAAATAGAAATGTTATTCCAATCCTTTTGGAACGATAATCCCGCCGGCTTCGGATTTGAATTGACATTCTTTCCTGACCGGTCTCACCAGTTGAACTAAAGGATCGCTCCAGTTTTCCGTTTGTTTTATTCCGTACAGGTCAAACAGATAGCGGTAACCGGAATCCCCGCCAACCGGAACACCGAAAGCGATATTGAATTTTTTGTTTTTCGCAAACGGGGCAAAATCTTTGACTAATTTATCCATGTAATAAAGACTATACGTATCCGGTTTTATCCGGTAGGATAATGAATCGAGGTTGTTGAAAAAGAGATAGGGAATAAGAATGATCAATATTGTTGCATGGATTTTTTTAGGCAGTCGCTTGATTGATTCGGCCACAACCAGGTATAGGAAAGGATAGAGGAATATGAAATAATATTCGGAAGGCCGTCGGCCGTATTTGGTAAAAACCAAAGGAAATACCAGCCATAGTGCGGCCAAGGAAAAGAAAAAATTTCTATAAAAACCTTTGCTGGTGCGATAAAGCCAAATAATCAAGGCGAAAATTAAAACATAAAAGAGCGTTGTCAGGATAAATGAATTAAAATGGATCAGTGATTTTATCAGGTTATTGAACACGGGCAGCCAGATAAGTAAATAACCCCTAAACGAATCACCGTTATTGGTGAAAAAGTTAATAAACAGTTTTGAGTTCAGGAATTGATGTCTTAAGTCAAAGATCAATAAAGGAATAAATGTTGCGCCAAAAGCGATGAATGAAATTAGCGGTTGGTAAATGCTGATTTTTTTTGATTTGAAAATCGTTAGGCCGAAAACAGCGGCGAAGAAAATGACGAGAGCAAATTGGATATGCATATTGAAAAAAAACCCAAGCGTGAAGCCCAAAATGGCCCACCAAAAGTAACCACGACAGTGATAGATTTTATGCAGAAGCCACCAAGTAATAATTACTCCTAAAGGAATCCAGATCGGCCACCAGGGAATGATGTCATAAGTCGCCAACAGCGAATTGATCGACCAAAAGATCAAAAAGAGGAAGGCGGTTTGTCCGCCAAACATTGATTTAATTAAATAAAAGCTCAAAAAGAAAAAGAGAAAGTTGAAAAGGATCAAAAAATAAAGCAATGCGTTCGGATGAAGGTTTGTTAATAGAAAAAATGGAGCAATTATATAGGTGAAATAGGGGGCAAGGAAGAAACCTCTATCGTTATTAACCCGGGGACCGATCAGTACCGGTTTATGGTCTTTAATCAACTGTCTTACCTGAACAGTATATTGCTCTTGATCCCAACCGAAACTGATTCTTTTATCCAGGTTGGTAAAACGAAAATAACAAAATAAAAAAAATACCAATAAAAAAATGGCAATTTTAAATATCCCGGTGTTCATAATTTTTTCCCACCAGTTAGTATTATAATATAATGGCAATACATGTTTAAAGATAGAAAAAACTTAAAGCATTTTATTACTTTCTCATTTTTTTGGATAATTTTTCTTGTTCCACTTCTGTTTTCTCTCATGTCTACATTCAGGGGCAGTCTCCATTTCTGGTATGACCCGGCCCGCGATCTCTTAGCCGCCTGGGACAATCTGAAAAAACCCACGCTCATCGGGCCGCCGACAGGAATCCCCAATCTGTTTTATGGTCCATACTGGATTTGGTTGCTTAGTTTGGGGTTGTTGATAAGCAAAGACCCTCGTTTTGTTAGTTTTGTGGTGTTGACCACTCCTTATTTTATTATTTTTCCCCTTATACTCTATAAATTATCGCAAGGATTATTCGATAAAAGAATTATTGCCGCGCTTTGGTTGCTGTTCATTTTATCTTTCATCGAATATACAAATCAGCTATGGAATCCTCAGTTGGCTCCTTTATTGTTTTTAATTGAATTATATTTGATATACAAATCGAATCTTATTTCAACAAAAAAACAAGACTTGGTTGCATTTTTTTTATTAGGCATAATCCAGGGATTACTGCTTAATTTCCATTTTTCGTTCGGCTTGGCAATTTTCCTTTCGATAATTTTGTTTTTCGTAATCACAATGGTTGCCGACTGGATAAAAAAGCGAAGACTTACGATTTCCGGTTTGAAACACATCGTTTTATTCGGTTCGGGTTTGTCAATAACTTATTTACCTTTTTTCCTTTTTGAGTACCGACACGGGTTTAATCAGATTAAGGCTATTGTTTATACGATGAGTCAGGCAGCCTTCCACAATTCTGCCGTAGTCGGCCAGGTTGGTTTGGGCAAGACAGAAATTATTAATAAATTTGCGGAACGGTTGCCAAAGTTACTGCAGCTGCCTCAGGTTACGGCATTAATATTATCGGTCTTGTTGTTGGCAGGGGTGGGCTTATCAATAAAACTTAAATGGAAAAAAACAGCGCCGGATGAACGTAAAATATTACTATTTTTATTTTTGAATATTTTGGGAATTTTATTCATATATTTGACTTCAAAAAATCCGGTTTGGGATTATCACTTTATCGGGACGGAAATAATAATTCTGTTGTTGTTGGGAATTTTAATGAAAAAATACATGTGGGTTAAAAGATTGCTGTTTTTTTGGGCGGTCATGCTTCTTATACCGAATTCAGTCTTTTTCATCAAATCGTTCAAGTCTTCGCCGGTTAAAAATACGGATTTGGCGACGGAAATAAATAATGTCCGGAGTATTTTTGAAGATGCCGGCGGCAAACGATTCAGCTATACGGCGAAAAACCCGGCAATTTACACATACGATTATGATTATTTATTTCGTTGGCTTGGGCAGACAAAATATAGTTATGTACCGCCAAATAATGTTCGTGAGACAGAAACGGTTTACTTGATTATTCCCAAAAGCCAACTCGCAGATAAAATCGGTTTTATCGATAATCGTACCCCGGCCCAGAAGTATCTGACCGTCAGAGAATGGCAAGGAGAAGATGGCAGTCTGATTATCAAGAGAGAATTAAAAAAGAATTAATTATGATTCTTCTCTACAGTTTATTATTGGTTGTCTTATCGATTTATTCCTATGCCTTAATTGATCCCAATATCACTTTTTTCAATCATCGGTTATGGTCAAGATTTTTGGAACAGATGCTTCAGGTAGGTTATTACCAGCGGTTAAATTCCTGGATGATGTATGTGGGAATCGTCGGATTATTGTTTATATTCAATCGGTACTTCGTAAAAAAATACGACAAGTTCGATCCGTTTAAAATCGCAATCCTTATAGGATTGCTGCTTATTGCTTCCTATCCATTTTTGTCCCACGATTTTTTAAAATACATGTTTGATGCCAAAATACTGACGGTTTATCATCAAAATCCTTATGTTTTTCGGCCAATGGACTTTCCCCATGATCTTTGGTTAAGATTTCTTCAGTGGACCCATCAATCATACCGCTATGGACCGGTTTTTCTTGGTTTATCCATCATTCCTTCATTCCTGTCTTTAGGTAAATTTTTGCCGGATTTTTTATTATTCAAGTCATTGACGATCTTTTTTTATGTTTTGGCGGTTCATTTCCTGGGAAAGATCAATAAAAAGAATGCCATAGAATTGGCAACCCATCCTTTTATTATCATTGAGGGATTGGTTAACGGCCATAACGACATAATTGCCTTGGCGATAGTCATCGCCGGTATTTATTGTTCTTTAAACAAAAAAAACCTGACGGGAAGAATACTTTTCTTGCTTTCGTGCGGTATCAAATACTTGACATTGCCGATTGTCTTTTTATCTTCAAACAAGAAGTCTCTTATCAATAAATTTCTTTTTGTTCTATTTTTATTATTGCCTATTGCCCTCCTGAATCAATTTATCGGCAACTTGTTTATGGCCGAAATTCAAACCTGGTACTTTATCATTTTGTTCGCATTCTTAGCTTTTTATGACAACATTATTTCCAACTGGAATATTTTTCTTTTTGGTCTGCTTTTATCTTATTATCCATTTATCAGGTTTGGTGAATGGCAAAAACTTGGCAGTTTTGATGTTAAGCACATAATAATTATCAGTTCTTTAATATTAAATGCAATCATATTAGTTTCAGGCCGGTTAATAACAAGAATGTATGAAAAAAAAGAATAAGCTGTCTTTTACAGACATTCTCGCGGTGAGTGTCTGTGTTATCTATGCCGCCGCCGGGATCTCAATATCTCTAAATCGTTTTTGGCAGTATGAGTCGGGTTATTATGATTTTGGCATCTTTGATCGGGCAATCTGGTTAGCGTCAAAATTTAAGCCACCGGTAATTGACCATTTTGTTGTCCCGGGTAAAATTATCTTCGCCGATCATTTCAATCCAAGCATCTTTTTATTTTCCCCGATTTATTGGTTTACCTCAAAAAGTGAAGCAATTCTGATGGTCCAGGCGATTGTTGTGGCAGGGAGCGGTTTTATTCTTTTTTTTATAGGAAAAAGAATATTGAAAAATAGCCTTATTGTTTTGATGGTTGTTACCGCTTACTTTTTATATACCGGTTTGCAGAATGCCGTTTTATACGACTTTCACGAGGTAACCGCAATGACATTATTCTTGATGTTGGCTTATTGGGCGATATTTAACGGCCGCAAAAAGCTATTTTTTCTTTTTTTTGCGATTACTTTGGGTTTTAAAGAAAGCCTGGCTTTGCTGGGGGTCGGTTTGGCGGTATTTATTTTTTTCTATAAAAAAGACTGGAGAAAAATATCAATCATTGTTTTGGCGTTATCATTGATATGGGGTTATATCGCTGCGAAAATTATCATTCCCCATTTTTCAGGAGGGTTTTACTATTATGCGCAACAGCTTCCTATGAATACCGGGGATTTTATTTCCCAATTATATACGCCGTTTATCAAGATAAAGACTGTTTATTTGACATTGTTAAGTTTCCTTTGTTTGCCGCTAATGTCGCCGCCATCGATTTTCATCATATTGACAAATTTTGTCAACCGTTTTTTGACCGATGCTCCTACCCGCTGGGATTTGGGGCTGCATTACAATGCCGAGATTGCGCCCACGCTGGGGATAGCGACTTTGCTGGCTTTAAATTTGATAAAAAGTAAACTGGGACAAACAGTTGTTCATATTGCAGCTTTTTTGTTGTTAACAATAAGTTTTATTATGTACCGGTTTATTCTTCATGGTCCGTTTATGCTGGCAACTCATCCGGCATTTTATAATCACACGAAAAATTTTCAGTTTCTGGATAAAATGATGACCGTTGTGCCGTCGAATGTAACGGTGGCGGCACAAAATAATCTTGCCTCGAGATTATTGCATGAAAAAGAAATTTGGATGCTTTCAGAAAATTACCGGAAACATAATCCGGAATATATCCTAATGGATGTCAGGCCCGGCCAGAACGGTCATAATTTTATGGGAATCAAGGGAGATCCGAATCTGCTACTTGAGGATATAAAAAATAACGGCGCTTATCGTCTTATCTATCATGAAGGTGACCAATACGTCTTTAAAAGATGAAGTTTGGTGCGCAGCGGAGCATATTTCAAGCCGAACCTTACCCGATTGATCTTTTGATACTTTTTGTGAATGGGAGAACCCGAACCTTCGGTCGACTGGGCGTTTTTATGCCAGATGACGATAGACGGATCGTAATATAACTTAATTTCCTTTTTTTTGGCTCTTTCGCAAAAATCCGCATCTTCGTAATAAAGGAAATATTTTTCATCCCAATAGCCTACGGCATCCAAAACCGATTTGTCAAAAACAATGAGACAGCCGGTAATAAAGTCGGTGGTTTCAAATTTATTATATTGACCATGGTCGACTTCGTCAACGCCCCGGTGTTTGACGTAAACATTGGCCCAGTCGACCGAGCCTCCGGCGTACCAAATGATTTTTCCCAAATCATCCTTGCCGTATTTTTCTTTATGATATTCATAACCGGGGGCATAATATATTTTTCCGCCGATAATCGAGTGGGGCTTATCTGATAAAGACAGCCGGACAGACTTGATGAAATTATCCGAAACAAAAACATCGCTATTGATGATGCAAAACTTATCAAACCCGTGCTTGATTGCTTCTTTCAATGCCGTATTTACTCCATGGGCGTAACCCCGGTTTTTGGCACCGATGACGGTTATCGGCAAACCGTTACTGCTGACGGGTTTTCTGTCGTCCGAAAGATCGGCGATGAAAACACGAAAATCTTTATCGGTTTGTTTTTTCAGACTGAGGAAAAAATCATTGAGGATGTCATAGTTTTGGTATACTACGGTAATAACGGCAATTTTATGAAGCATATTTTAGATTATATCAGAAAACGCAAGGTTCTACTTTTGCTGATCATTCCTGCTTTTGTCTTCCATATGTTGGTAATCATGCCGAGCGGATCCTATCTTTGTCACCAGGGTAAATGCGGAATATTCTTTTGGGGGGCCAACGGTCATGATGCGGTTTGGCATTTGGCGCTGTCGGCCGTTTCTTTTCGCCAGTATCCCTTCCTGTTCCCGACTTTTTCCGGCGCGTTGTTGACAGGGTACAACTATCTTTTGGATTTGATCGTCTATTTATTAAGTTTGATTGGGATTTCTCCATTATTTTCATTTTTTAAGCTTATACCTTTAGTTTGGTTTTTTGCGTTTACCGGTTTAATTATAGTTTTGGGAAGAAAAATAAAAGATTCCGTCAGTTTTATTTTTTGGTTATTGTTCTTTGCCTATTTCGGCAGTTCTTTTACTTTTGCTTTTCCTTTATACCATAAAGGGACGATTTGGGGTTCGTCGGCATTGGTTGCAATGCAGTCAGGTCAAATACTGACAAATCTACCTTTTGCGCTTTCTTTGATTTTTATCCTGACAATCTTAATTCTTATCAAGAATAGAAAAGTAACGACTAAAAAAACATTACTGTTGGGTTTTTTACTATTTATCAATTTAGGCCTTAAGTTTTATGGAGGAATAGTGTCGATTTTTCTTGTTTACGGTTATTATTTTTTTAATTTTTTACCATTAAAAAAACTTAATAATATTTCCCGCGTTATTTCCTTAGCAAAAAATTTATTATTATTGTCGGTATTCGTAATAATCGCGGTCATCTTTTTTTATGATCCGTTTAATTCTTTCAAAAGCGGCTCTTCTCTCATTTTTTCACCGTTTGCCACGGTCCATTCGATCATCGAAGAACCCAGCCTTTTTTATCTTAAGGATATGGTCAATGCGCGTTATTATCTTTATGAACGCGGAATCGGTCCCCGTTTAATTGCGATTGAATTTTTTTCCTTGGCATTGGTTGTTTTTTTCGGAATGGGTATAAGGATATTAGGGTTATTTGATGCGGTGTTTTCAATAATCAAAAGAAAAATATCCGGCTTTGATTTCCTTATTTTTCTGACGATAGTATTTTCTTCATCCTTAACTTTTTTATTTATCCAAAAAGGTCAGTGGTGGAATACGGTGCAGTTTTTTTACTACGCGCTGTTTCTGGCTAATATTTTGACAGCCGAAGCAATTAATAAGGCAGCGAAGAAAAAAATAATCGCAACCATCTTGACGGTTTTTATTATTGCCGTTAGTTTGCCGGGCAATCTTGATATTTTAAACGGTTTCTCCAGCTTTTCTGCGGCCAAATATATACCCAAGGAAGAATTAGAGGCCTTAGGCTATTTGAAAAAACAGCCGGATGGAATCGTGCTTTCCCTTCCGAAGGATACGAAACCAAACGATCTAAAGCCTCCGCTTCCATTATACTTAGGCGAGGATAGCGGTTACTTGACGGCTTTTTCGTCCAAACAGATGTATATCGGTGATGAAGTCCAGCTTCAATTAACCGGAATCGATTATAAAGGCAGATTGAATGAGGTTATGAATCCCGCTTGTGAATTTATGGAGAAATTCAAATATGTTTATTTAATGAATCGGCAAAGCAAGAAGATAAGCGATTGTGCGGAATTCAATATGGATGTCATTTTCAAAAATTCATTGGTTACGATATATACGTCGCATAAATGAAACCCGATCAATCAAAACGGCTCGATATGTTGGATGGGCTGCGTGGTTTAGCAATTTTACTCGTATTCCTAAACCATGTGGATTCCAAACCGATAGTGAATCTGTTTCCCGGTTTCTTTCAGCCTGTCATCGAAACTTTTTTTTCCAGCGGAGTCATCGGTGTCTCGTTTTTATTTATTCTTTCCGGGTTTTTGATGGTATATATCTATCCGAAACCAACCGATAATTTGGCATTTCTCCAAAAAAGATACACCAGGATTTTTCCCCTATTCGTGACAATGACGCTTGTTATGACTGTATTTAAAATAATGCCTGGTTTAAACGTAGCGATAAGGATTCTGACAATATTATCTTTTGCGTTAATCAGCCATCTTTTATGGGTATACGTTGTCCAAAGATTAAAATGGCCGAAAGCCGGTCGATTAATTTTTGTCGGTTTCTTATTGCTCCAGATAACTATCGCTTTATGGTATTTGTTCTTAATGAGAAAGCCGCCGATTTATCTTAATCAACAATTACCGGCTTATTTAAGGGAAGGGACAATTACTCTCGTCAACGCGACACTGACTCTGTCTTTTGGCAACTATGTACCCATGCTTGACGGTGTCTATTGGAGCTTGGCCTCGGAAGTGCTTTTTTACATTCTTTATCCGACTGTTTGCATTCCTTTCATAACATTATTATCCCGGCGTTCGCGGACAATCATGGTTTTATTTTTTTGTACTTTATTTCCTTTTTTTTCGGCCTTGAGTCAAATGTCCAGACATATCTTAAAATTCAGCATACTTTTTCTACCGTTATTTATGTATTTCGTTTTGGGAATGCTTCTTGGGTATTTGTTAAGAAACAAAAGGAAATCATTAGTTGAATTTGTTTCAAGATTTGATTTTTTTGGCAATCCGATATTTTTCTTTATCTTAATTATTTTAATCCGTCAATCGCTTTTTTATACCGATGGTACGGCAAATGAATACGTAAGAATGTTATGGGTTTTGCCTTTATCAATATTTATGATTTTAATCTTGAATGAAAAAACCCATATGGCCCGTTTCTTTTCTTCCAAATTTCTGGTTTTTTTGGGAATCATCAGTTACTCGATATATCTTTGCCATACTTCAATCGTTGACGGGTTGCATCTTTGGTTCAAACCGACAGGTTTCCAAAGCAATATCATATTTATATTTTTATCTTTCAGTCTGACTGTAGTTGTTGCCGGATGTTTATATTATTTATTAGAAAAACCATATTTTGCCAGAAAATCTGCAATAATGCCGAACGAAAAAAAATCATTCCGTTTCCATTTTCCGGTTTTGTCCCCAATAATCATAGCATCAATATTTGTTGCCTTTTTTATTGCCTATCAATCGAGTTATAATTTTTTTTCTTTTGAAAAAACCTATGGAACAGATGTTGTTATCAGTCCGCATTTAGGCAGAAACGTTAAGCGGATATCGGTTAAAGAAGCAAAAGAAATAAAAATCAGATTAAGATCGCCAGAGAATAGATTTGGTATTGTGACGGCAAGTTTATCGCATATTTCTCCGCCCGGGTCGTTTGTGTTACCTCCGGAGCTGGTTTTTCAAATAAAGCCGGTGACATCTCGTCAATGGTACTCAACTTCGAAATACAGCTTGGCGGAAATCGGTGAAAGCAAACTGCATCCGTTTGGATTTCCCGTAATTGAAGAAGCAAAAAATAAGGAATTTGACATTAAGATTTATTTGACGCAGAGTAAATCGCTCGAAGATATTGAAATAAAAATCAACAACGGGATATTGTTAAAAACAATAAATCAGTTAGATAAAAAAACAATTGTGGAAAACCCCGTTGATTTATTCAAACTTTTTTTAAATAGAATAAACAATATGATCGTCAATCCTGAAGCACAAATTGCATTCGTCAGTCTTCTGCCGTTTGTTTTTTTAACCGTCTTTATTTCTTCAGGAAAAAAACTTTCCGTCAGGGTTTAAATTCGTTTTAATAAATACAGATTATAGTAGTTATTGATTTTCCATTCATTGATAATTTTTGAAGGTTGGAAAGAACCGATTTCGTACGCCGGATCTTTGGTAAAACCACCGCCTTTCTTATAGATTACATAAAGATATTGATTATAGTAGTAGTCGTTATAGTTTAAGGGGGCGCCATCACGTTTGAGAAAATATTTCTGGGTATCGCCGGTGGCATTGTAAAACTCGAAAATGTTAAAGTTTTTTTCCATGAAATCGGTTTTGATGATTGAATAAGCTTTTAACTCGTCTTCGTAATACCAGTCTTTAGGATAATGACGGCTTCCTGCAGTTAGGGCAACATGATTGAATGCGAGAAGCGATAATAAAATAAATAAAACAATAATCGTTTTACCGGTTATTAATTTTTTTGTCCAATAAAGAAAAATCACAAGCGCATAGAACGATTCGCTCAAAAGATAATAATCGGCAAACCAGTGGCCGGTTATTTGTTTCGGATGAGTCAGATAAAGGCGGAATGTTTTCAATAAATAAAATCCATGGCGCATTTCAAAAAGGATAAGATTGCCGATACCGATAGCCGCGCCCGCCACAAAAATCGCAAGGTATTTCCAGGAAATTTTTCTTATAAGGAAAAAAAAGATCAATTGTCCTAAAATAACGAAAATAAACATGTAATGGAGCTGAAAAAGAACACCGTTAAGAACCGAAATGGCCAAAAACAAAAATGGATTTTCCTTCCTGACGAATCGGCTGATAAGAAAAAGATGCGTCGGCAAAAGGGAAAAAAGAAAATACGGATTCCATAAGGTATGAGTGCTTTCAATATAAAAAGGTAAGAGAGAATACAGAATTATCATCATGATGGCGGCTTTTTTATTGATGAGCGATTTCATGCCAAGGTACAGAGGAACAATCATCAGAGCGCTGAAAATCATAAAACTGTAAGTTGACCAAAACGGATCAAATTTGCCGACCAATAGGAAAAAAAGCTGAATGTAATAGCAGAGGCTGCCGAAATATATTTGGCGGTTTTCGATACTGAAAGAAAGAGGCGGACCGATCAAAGTAAAGGATTTCGTTTTCCACAATTCCATGGCTTTGGTCGATGAAGAAACCTGGTCATGAACAAAAACGAATAAGTTTTTGTAATAAAGAGTATGGATAAAGATAAACAGTCCGATAAAACCGATTAATAAAAGAATTTCTTTAAAGTTTTTTTTCATTATATTAACTGACAAAATAACCTTGGGTGAAAAAAGCCAGCAAGATTATATGAAGGAGAATAAACAGTGAAACGGTTACCATTTTGACAATCTTTGATTCGATTTCGGCCAGGTAACAGAAGAGGCTTAAAGAGAGAAGCGAGAATCGGGGAACGGATAAGAAAGTACCGGTTAAAGTGGGCAGTAAAATATTGGTAAAGGAAAAAAGATTAAGGCTCAAGCGGTTAAAGAAAAATTGGCCGCGTTCTTTTTTGCCCAATATTTTTCTTAGATCCAATATCAGCAGCATTAAAGTAAGATTGAAGAAAAAGAACTCGACCACCGCAATAAAATATTGATAATTAAAAGCGGCTCGGGTAAAAATCTTCAAATAGCGGTAATAGACTTGGGGCAGAAAAATCATGTGGGTAGATCGCTCGGCACCGAAAGTCGAGTGAAGGGTAAGAAAGGATAAGGGATGCTGACCATTAAGATATAAATATAATGAATAGACGGATAAACCCATCAATGGAAATAATAGAGTAAAAATGTAGGGGCGGGGTTTCCCCGCCCGATATTTGGAAATTAGAAAAATACCAATAGGAATAATCAAAAATAAGCCGATGAGTTTGGTTAGAGGGGCAAGAAAAGCGAATAAAAAAGCATAAGGATAGTTTTCTTTGGCAAGGAAATAAAAAAATCCGATAACAAGAAAAAAGAAAATGACTTCGCTATAAAGAGAATTAAGGAAAAACGAGGTGGGAAAAGTGATTAATAAAAGAAAGAACCAAAGATAGTTTTGTTTTTTCGAGATGATGGTCGGTATGTATTTTTTTAAGATAAAAACATCAGCTAATAAAAATAAAATAGAGATAAGAAATCCTGATATTAAATAATTGCCTGCCAGGTAGTTGAAAATATGCAGTATTGAAGGATATAATGGCAAAAAAACGAAATCGTTATTCGTATATCCGATTTTGGCGATATTGATGTAATGGACACCGTCGAAATTGGCAAACGAGTTGATGAAATTAGGAAACGATTTATCAATATATGCAAAACGATCATATAATCGAATAAAATTTTGAGCGAAATATCTAATGAAGGAATCAACAAATAAAAAGAGAATTAATCCGAAAATTAAATATTTAGATTTCATTTCTTCAGTCATTCCCGCGCAGGCGGGAATCTATTTAATCATACAAATTATATAGATTCCCATTTTCATGGGAATGACAATATTAATTGTTAAACATTCTAATAAAGAAATTAACGATTTTTATCTTAATTATTTGAGGTTTGGTTAATAGTTTCTTAGAGATTGACCAGTGGTTGATTTCAAGAAGAGTTTGGGAAAAAAAGTTACGGGTTTCTTTTACGGTTAAATCCGGTTCGAAATTATTACGGCCTTTGATCTCCCAGTAATAGAAAAATACCAGAATGGAATAAAACATTTGCAGTATGGATAAAACAAATCCATGCATGCCGTCTCTATATCCTTCTTCGGCGAAATACCGGCTGATAAATTCGGAGACGGATTTTTTGAAAGCGTCACCTAAAGTAAAAGGTTTATCCTTTTTCGTCAACTCGGTTGCTTCCGCTTTCGCATAACGTCTGGCTTTTTCAAGATATTCATCCAAATTTTCATAGTTATAATGGAGAAGGGCATTTTCTTCTGTCGCTTCAATGGTTAAACCATTCCCTTCTACTTCAGGCTGTTTATGGATTTGTTTGGGCCAGACGACATGGTTTTTTTTGAATAATCTGATTTGATAATCAGGCCACCAGCGTGAATGTTTTATCCATTTGCCGAAAATAATATTTTTTCTTGGAATGGAAAAGTAATCATATTTATGTAGATTGTCAATAATTATTTTTTTTAATTCTTCAGAAACAATTTCGTCGGGATCCAAGAATAAAATAAATTCATTTTTCGCATGTTGTTTTGTTTTTTCCCTAATTAATTCAACGTAAGGAGCAAATTCATTTAATGAGATAATTTTTAACTTCAAATATTCATTCAGTTTTGTTTTAAGTGAATAATCCATGCCAATATCTATAATGATAATTTCATCACAAAAATCCTTGATGGAATTTAATGACTCAAAAATATGGGAAGGATTATTTTTTACAGCAATGATAGCTGAAATTGGATTCATGAAAATAATATTTTTATTTCAGTAATAAGATTAATCTTAAAGAAAATCCGTAAGCTTAACAAGTAGATAGTTACCGCCGTAATTATAATAAGGATTAAAGAAAAAATTGAATTGACAGATAAAATAATCATCATTAAGAAAACTATCAAACCCATGAATAACGCGGAAACAATAGGTTTATACACAGATTGCCAGAAATTGAAATCGATAATCTTTTTCGCTTGCCATATAACAAGAAAGAAAGTTGTTGACAAGATAACTTGAGTAATCGGAAAGCCGTAAATACCAAATAATCTTGTAAAAACAGAAGTAAAAATCCAAGCCATGATTGTCCACATAACCATAAAAAAAAGCGATAGTTTTACTTTTCCTAAAGCGTTAAAGAGATTAATAAATGGTGTGGAATAAGTTGACAGGATAGAAGAAATACAAAAAAGATAAAAAACAGGCAATGCCGCCTCCCATTTATTATATTTTGGAATGATATTAACCATCGCCCTCATTACTAAAACTAGGCCTAAAATAGCCGGCGCTAAAATTGTTGTCTGATAATTGAGAATTCTATCGACGAGTTTTGAAACTTTATTTTTGTCGTGTTGAATGCGGGCGATAATCGGAAAAAGAACGCGGCTGATATTATCCATAATAATCCTGATTGGCGCTTCCGCCCATTTTTTTGCCCAGCCGATATAGCCCAAGCTTTCGAAACCGATAGCTTTACCCAAATAAAGGATGATTAAATCATCTTTGAATAGGGCAAGAAAAGAACTTGCCTGGAACGGCAAGCCGAAAGAAAGTAAACTTTTGAGATGTTTTACGGAAATTCCGATCGCGGGTTTCCAGAAGGACAGGGAATAGATAATAATCAATCCAACGATTGACCTGAGAATAACGGCATAGGTAAAGCTTTGAAGGTTTTGATGCAGCAGGGCAAAAATAGAAACCGCGATATAGAAAACGGTATTTTCGATAATTTGCACCAAAACGATTTTCTGGAATTGGATTCTTCTTTCCAGGAATACCGAAGGAATTGTTTTTAAAGAAGAGAGGAAAAAAGATAAAAGCAATGCCCAATAAAGATAATTTCCTTCTTTTGGCAATTGATAAAATTTCATAATCATCGGCGTGGCAAAATAACCGATGATAATCAAACCGACGATAAGAATTTGTTGGACAGTAAAAACCGTCGAGACGTCTTTATCATCGACTTCTTTTTTCTGGATAAGCGAAGCGGCTAAGCCAACATCGGAAAAATAATTGAACAAAGAAATAATCGAAAGCATCGTAATATAAATGCCGAAAATCTTTGGGGAAAGAAGAATGGTAAGGATGAGGTTAGCGATCAAGCCTAAGGCTGCCGAATAGCCGCTCTGGAAAAATAAGCTTAAAGTACTGAATAAGCCATTTTTTTTTAATTGGTTGATGTTTTGTTTTTCTTCCATAATAATTCATTAAAGAACATTATCCCCAGCAGGCCAAAAGCAAATAATGTTATTAAATTGCCGATTTGCTCGATTGCTGTTTGTCCCCATTTTACCTTAATTTGAATATCCTTGTTGAAATACTCCGGAATCAATGATGCCGCTTTTTTTTCGATAAATTCTTTTGACAGGTATTTTTTTTCATAAGTTGATTTATTGATCGTTTTTCCTTGAAAATATTTCATATTGATAAATAAAATCATGGCGGTAAAGATAATCATTATTGATGATTTATAAGGAATTTTAAGGGAATTCCAAAAAAGACCGCTGAAAAAAGCAATTCCTATCAGACTTAACGAGATAAACCGCCAGGGAAATTGAAAAACCCCTAAGACCGGCGAGAAAAGCCGCCAAATAAATTGCGATTGGTTAAGTGTCATAAAAAGAGAAACAACGAATAAAAGTAGTAAGTAGCTGGTAATAAGTAAGTTGGGTATTTTTCTTTTTTTAAAGACGTTGATTATGAGAATTACAATACCCATGACAGCGAAAATGATTTGAAGCTTGCCAAGTTTAAATGGCATACCGTCGTTACAGCCCGGGATAGAACCGCCATAACCCCAAGGTGAATCCCAAAGCTGATTAAGACATAAAAAATGATCCTGATAATTTGTTTTTGCCGCCGTTTCCCGGGCGATCGTCAAATGATTTTCCAAAAGAAACGGGACTAAGAAATAGCTTGATAAAAGAATGGCTAAGATGAAAGATATTAAATTCACCTTTTTATTTTTAAGAATCAAGATAAACAGTAAAGAAACAGGAATGAAAATCATCGACAGCAGATTATGACCGGTAAACGTTAGCGATAGAGCGATTATTCCAAGAATAAAGTTGACAGGTTTTGATTTTTGTGAATTATGATAAATGAAATATAAGGCCAAGGGCAAAAGGGCGATAAACCAGACTTCGGCCAAATTGCCGCGGATAAAAATATCGGCCGGCAAATAAAGGACGGTGAGATAAATTACGGCGCCGAAAAGCGACGGATAAAAGTCGAAAAAAATCCGTAGAAAAAGATATGAAAATACAAATGAAAACAATATCGCCAATAAAAAAGACAGCTTAAGGGAATTTATAACATCAAAACCGACAAGATTTATTAGGCTGCTTATCCAATAGGCAGTGGGGGCATAAAAGTTAAAGACAGGATAACCTTGGCGGTCATTAAAATCGGGAGCTACCCGCGGCGGAATCTGTCCGTTCCTCAAATCAAGAGTGAACTGTTGAACTCTCGCCGCCTGCGTAATATCGTGGAATTCGAACATGCTGTTGGAAAAAATATTTAAATTTTTTCCCAAAAATATCATGACGGACAGGAAAACTAAAAAAAATAATCCGCTTTTTTTATAGCTCATGTTAATATTTTAAATTATCCGCGAATGAATAAGCGGCAGATTGAGTTGAAGTGGGAATCCGCAAGTTGAAAGCTTTGGTAAAGTTGATTCTTGGGAATGATTTCACCTCTTTAAAACCGGGTAACAGCGTACATTGGCCAGCGTCAACGATAAGCGAGCGGGCATCGATCGATTCGGTATTTTTGTAGATTTGTTCCGACGGGCAGGCTCCGTAACCGAATTTTAAATTATCAATTCGGCTGATTTTAAAATCTTTCCCGAATTGGCCGATATATTTTTTTTCAAAATCGTTTTTATAATAAAGATAATAAACGGGTAACCAGCCGCCGTCTCCCGTTATATGGATCGTGTCATATTTATCCTTATTCCCTAAAAGGTAATCGACCAAATTCTTATTGGCTTCATTACTCCAGGCGCTTCTGTAAAACGAGGCGTGCTGGAAATAATTATGGCTGAAATTGATAAGTTCCAAACCAATAATAAGAAACAGCAAAAAATTAACAGGAATTCTGTAGTGTTTAATGCCGTTGAGTTTAAAGAAGCCGTAAGAGGCAATAAGGATTAAAAAAATCGACATTGGCAGGCTTCGATGCATATTGGGTGTGTCGATTACCGTCATGGCCGACGAAAGGGGCGATATTAGCAGCAGGCAGCACAGGTATAAAAATAATGGTTTGTCGATTTTACTGAATAAATGATGTCCGGCAGGGATCAAGGCATAAATAATTAATCCCAAAATAAAAAAATATAACAATCCATTATTGGGTACGGCATAGACCTTGATCAATGATTCTTGAGAAAATAAATATGCAGGGGAAAAATATTGCAGGTATTGATTTAAAAATTCACGACCGAACCCGATAAATTTATTATTAAAAATTCTGGCGATCCTGATATCCGTTTCGTTAAATATGAGAGATTGTGTTTTTATCTGGACTCCCGACACTTTGTTAAACAGTGAAACTTGTTCGAATCGGCCTTTGCCCCATGTAGTGGAGGAAATATATAAAGTCAATAATAAACTCAAGATAACTCCCACAATAAAAACGGAGCCGTAAATTTTATTGCCTTTTTTATGGATAACGGCAAGAAATGCAAGTAACGCAAGCGGAATGATAATCCGGTAAGAAATATATAGAAAGTAACAAAGAAAAAGAATCGGCAAAGAAATAATCAGTGCCTTAGTCGACTTTCTTTTAAGCGATAAAAAAAGAAAAAGGAGTGCGGTAGAAAAAAACATCAGCCCGACGATTCCTTCAGCATTGACGCGCGAGAGAACAATGTGCCAAGGTAGAATTGCTGTAAGAAAAGCGGAAAAGAGAGCGGTTTTTTCGTCTCGGAAAACAATTTTTGACAGAAAATACATCGGGAAAATAAGCAGGCTTCCAGTCACCGCAATCAGTATTCGGGAACCGAACTCGTTGTTGCCGAAAATTACCGAGCCAAGGCCTGACAGATACATGGGTAAAACCGGAGTGTAATCTCCAAATTTATCAAAATATAAAAAGGGCCACTTATTGCCGTATAGGTCGCGGCCATTTTCAATAATGAAGCGACCTACATAAGTATTGGCAACTTCGTCGTCATGAAGACTGAGGGGGACTGTTCCCAGCCTATGAATACGTAATGTAAAAGCTAAGAGAAAAATCAAGAAAAGAAACAAATATAATATTTTATTTTTCGGCATTGAGGCTATGAATAAATAATATGATTCTTATATATTCTTAATCGTCCCAATAGGTAAATCAGACTCCAGTAAACGCAGCTTAGGCCGTAATTGACGCTCCTTAAAAAATTTATGGATGATGCTTCGGAGAAATATTTGCAAGGACAGCTCAACTCACCGATTCTATAACCATTAGCTAGAATTTGTAGCAAAATTTGATTGTCGAAAATAAAATTATCGGAGTTTTTGTTAAAATCGATTTTTTTTAAAACGTCAGACTTGAAAGCGCGCAAACCCGTATGGTATTCGGTGATTTTTGCGCCAGTGCATATGTTTTCAAATAAAGTCAATATCCTGTTCGAAATGTATTTATATAAAGGCATCCCGCCTTTGACCGCATTGCCGTCGATTATCCTTGAACCCAAAATACAGTCGTAATTGCCGCTATTTATCATCTCGACCATGGCGCCGATCAGTTTCGGGTCATATTGGTAATCGGGATGAATCATCACGATAATATCCGCTCCCAGCTTCAATGCATTGGCATAGCAGGTTTTTTGATTGCCGCCATAACCGAGGTTTTTTTTATGCTCAATGGCGATAATTCCTAATTTTTGAGCGACTTTAAGGGTGTTGTCATTGCTGTGGTCATCTACCAGCAAAACATTACGGCGGTATTTTATAGGAATATCAAAATATGTTTTCTCAAGCGTTTTCGCCGCATTGTATGCCGGTAAAACAATAATTACTTTCTGGTTTTCCATAATTTTTTCTAAATTCTTTCCAACAAAAGCATGTCGTAACGGTCATTGATTTTCCATTTATTAAGGATTTTATTGGGTTTAAAGAAAGCAACTTCATAAGACAAGGTTTGGAGATATTTGTTTCCCTCGGTAACGACAAACAGATATTTATTATGATAATAATCCTCATAATCTATTTGATAGCTATCTCTTTTCATAAAGTATTTTACGACGACCGACTTAGTATCGTAATAGGCAAGATTGGCGATATTGAAATCCTTTTTCATGCCGGTTGCGCGAATAATGTCGTATATTTTTTTCTCCGCTAAATAATTCCAGGGGGAAGTCGGCGCCCAGAAAGCCGCCTTCGGTTTCGACACATTAATGATTAGCGCATAAATGCCGATAAACAAAGCTGAAAAAAAGATGACGTAAGAAGGAAACTTCTTCATTCTCTCTCTAAAAATTCCTGAAATTCCTAAAATTCCCATAAATGAAAGCGCAATGTAATAATGGGGCATGGCGGCATTTCCCGGTTTATTTACTTTATCCCAGTTTTTCACAAACATGATCATTGTTTGAAGATTATAAAAATTATGCTTAAGTTCAAAAAGAATAATGGGCGAAAAACCAATTATAAGACCAAAGATAAAAAATAAGATATAAAAAATACTTAATTTCTTAAAAATAAAATAATAAAGAAAAATCCCGAAAATCACTAAAATAAACTGGTAATGAAACTGTAAAAGAACTCCAAGCCAAATAGCCGTCAGAAATAAATAAGTCCATTGTTTTTTTTCTTTAAACAAACCCATCAGTAGAATCAGTATGGGTAATAATGAAAGTTGAAGCGTTGTATTCCATAGGAAACGGGTATAGTTGAGGTAATACGGAACGAGCGTATAAATAACAATGATAATTAAAGCCGCTTTTTGATTGATCAATTTTTTTACCCCGTAATAAAGAGGAATAATCATGAGAGAACAAAAGATCATAAATAAGTAAGACGCGGTTACAGGATTCCATCCGCCAATAAACAGGAAGAAAATAAAAAAATAATAGATTAACGGTCCCTGAAAGATAAATCGACCGTTAAGAGTGGCGGATATTTCCGGACCAATTAAGGTAGGAGTGCGTGTGCGGAAAATATTTAAGGCCTGGGTAGCAAAACTGCCCTGATCACCCGACCAATTTAAATGATAGATGTAGTTGACCGATCTTATCCCGATAAAAACGACAATGAATACGGCCAGGACCATTAATTCTTTTTTGAACATTTTCATGATATTGTATCATCGGAAATGCAATGATTGGATCAGGTTATGATCGGACTCGATTTTTATCTGTTTATCCGTAAGCGAATATTTTTCTATTTCGAAACCGTTCGGATATCTGAATGTCTTTACGGGTTTGTTATCCAACTTGACTTGATTTTTCTTCCACCAGTCACCGTTCAAAAAAAGCCGGTCTGCCGGAGGGGCAGCGATAAATAAATAAGTTGTCCTTTTTTTTGCATAAGGATAAGATTTAATATCGCGATGCCGGTTTTGGACGTAATTCAAGGCATAGCGGGGAGTGTATCCGTATTGGTCAGGCGTATAAATATAATAGCCAAATTCATCTTTAGCATCTTTAAAGACTTTTTCCGCCTGAAGATAATTGAATTTCCAGGAGCTGGCATCTTTGCCGATAAAACTTCCGGCATTAACCGTTTCCTTGAGATTAAAAAACAGATTGATCGACAGCACAAGCGTAAAAAGAGCATAAAACATTTTTTTATCCACGAGTTTTTTTAAGGAGGAAAAAATAATTACCGTCAGGGAAAGAAAAGGCCAATAATAATAACTCCAAATTTCGCCTTTGAATAATAATGTAAAACACCAAAAGCCGATGTAAAAATAAAAGAACAAAGTATAGGTTTCATTAAATTTTATTTTTTTATGGAGATTGAGATAAAAAAGATAACTAAAGGGCAGAGTTACCAGAATAATATTTAACGGCAGGTTGCCGGCCGAGATGCCGAAACCATCGACAAAAAAACCTTTCAGCCGAACGGTCAAAAAATGGAGAAAATCAAACTCGTCTTTGCGGTTAACAGGAGAAATAAATTCGGCAATGGCTTTTATTTGCAGGAAATTGTGCCGGAGTTCAAAAAGAACGTAAGTGGAAAGGGGAATCAGAAGGATCGGAAAAGCACAAAGATGGTGGTATTTTTTTGTTTTCGACCAGTGACGGACAAGATATGCCAGCGTCAATAATAATATGGGTAAAGCGAAAGCAATTTGAAATTGAATCATCAGGCCGCCAATGAAAAGACCGGCAGCCAGATGAATGACCTTATTGTTTTTCAGATAATCAATAAGAAGATAAAAGAATAACGGAAAGAGCATGACGGCGCCATAGGGATTAAAAAGTTGTTTGATGGCGGGTGCCGAAAGAGCGGAAAACAACACCGTACTTAATAGGGCAATTTCCTGATTGAAAAGCTTCTTGCCGGCTTGATAGATTATAAATAAAGTAGCCATAAATAACAAAACCCAAAAAAAGCCGACTGCAACCGGATTGCCTTTGCCGATCATTAAAGCAGGTAAATTGAGGTATAACCATAAAGGGCCGTGGAAAACTCCAGGGATGCCGCCCGACCGCGGGCCAATGAGCGTAAATAGTTTGTTCTTCATCATGTCTTCAAGCAAAAGAAAATCGCGGGCAATATCGGTATGAAAATAAATATCGCCATTGACGGCAAACCAGGCACCGAAAAAAACATTCAGGCCAATCAGAGAATAAATAACGTATTTGAGTTTAAGGATCTTTGACCCGGTCATTTGATGAGTTCCAATAAGTAAATGGTCGATTTATGGTTAGGTTTTTCATATCTATTGATTAGTGTCATCGGGCAATTTTCC
>Ga0172370_10002526_pt1 | contig 26318 bp, 29 predicted proteins | sample LakKiv5m_FD_114538 | JGI IMG/M metagenome (GOLD analysis project Ga0172370, IMG submission 114538) | Freshwater microbial communities from Kabuno Bay, South-Kivu, Congo - kab_022012_11.5m | ecosystem: Environmental > Aquatic > Freshwater > Lake | place: Democratic Republic of the Congo...
AGGGAGGCGAAATTCTCCGAGGCGATCATCTCCAGGTTCTCCTCCTGGCGCCTGACCTCCTTCTGGATAGCCGCGTAAATCTCCGGATCAGTCTGCTTTAAATGTTTCACCTTTTTCTCCTAACCTAGGGACGGTTCTCAAAACAAAGGAAAACTGTCCCTTTTTTGGGGACAGTTCTGCTTTGGGTTGAGAACCGTCCCTATCTTATGACCTCTTCGATTTGATCAACCCTGCGCCTGTGGCGTCCGCCGAGGAACTTGGTATTTAGCCAGGCTGTTACCATTCTCTTAGCCAATTCTGTTTTTACGAATGCCGAACCTAAAACCAGGACATTGCTGTCATTATGCCGTCGGCTTAACTTAGCTGCCTTAAGGTTATAGCAAAGCGCAGCCCGCACCCGCGGCAATCTATTGGCTACGATGGAATTGCCAATGCCGCTTTTACAGACAAGTATTCCCCGCTTATATTTTCCTGAAGAAATCCCTTTAGCCAACTCATACGCATATTCAGGATAATCGCAGCGCTGGAGGCTATGGGTGCCCAAGTCTTTTACACCGATCCCTTTTTTCTTAAGGTAGGCTTTAAGTTTTTCTTTCAAGGGGAAACCCGCGTGGTCTGATGCGATCAATAGCTTGCTCATAATATCTTCATTATCCTTTCTACGGCATCCTTGATCGTAGCGAATGTCTTCTCGTAAAATCCCAGTGAGGCCCCCAGCGGATCAGGGATATCCAGGTCATTGTCACTTATTTTAGCAAATTCCTTTAATAAGAAAAGCCTATTTTTTGCCAGAGGATCAAGCTGCAGGATCTTATCCTCGTGCGACCTCTCCATCACCAGGATAATGTCCGACCTGTCCACTAACTCTTTTGTAGCCCTTTGGGAATGATGCGTCCCCACATCAATGCCTTCATTCTTTAAGACCTCACGCGTGCCTTCGCTTGCCGCCAGCCCGGCAAGCATCATTATCCCGGCGGAACTGACCTCCACATCATTTCTCTTCTGCTCTGCCAACAGCTTCTTTAAGTATGCCTCTGCCATTACCGAGCGGCAGGAATTCCCAGTGCAGATAAAAAGCACGCTTTTGGATTTTGCAACCGCGTTTATCTCTTCATCCTTTATCATGCCGCTCCTGATTATCCGTAATGGCTGGACAGTCAGGTCCACAACAGTAGATTCCCGGCCTAATTTCGCGCCGCCTGAGTCAACAGCCAGGTCCACTAGTCCATCCATATTCTGGATAGCTTGCGCAAAGTCAGCTGGCGCCGGCTCTCCGGCCACATTTGCTGAAGGACAGGCCACCGCAACATGCGCTTGCTCGATGATCCTAAGCGCAACCCGATGATCAGGCATGCGCAAACCTACCTTAGCCCCATCCCTCCCTTTCAATATAATCGTCAATGGCCCGGGCCAGAATTTATGCATAAGCTTATACGCAGCTACCGGGATATCGCTCGCCAGCTCATCCGCCTTGCTCTTTTCTGCTATCAACAAGGAAAAAGGTTTATCCGCAGGGCGTTTCTTGATCTCATAAAGCCGCTCAAGGGCTTTTTTATCCAGGGCACTGGCGCAAATGCCGTAAACAGTTTCCGTGGGTATAACTGCCAACCCTCCACCGGAAATAACCTTAGCCGCCTGGGCGATATATTTTTCTTCCGGGTTAGCCGGATTGATTTTTATTATTTTGGTTAAGCTCATTTACCTAACTTGATCTTTTTGATCTTAAGCCGCATCTGTTTTTTATATTTCATAAGCTTATCGGCAACCTTTGCGTCGCTTACGCTTAAGATCTCCAAGGCAAATAGCGCGGCATTCTTGGCGCCAGCTTTTCCGATAGCCATAGAGGCAACCGGCACCCCTGCCGGCATCTGCACAGTGGATAAAAGCGAATCCATGCCTTTTAAGCTTTTGGTCTCAATAGGTATTCCGACCACCGGAAAAACAGTATGGGCCGCAACCACTCCTGCCAATGCCGCCGCTCCCCCTGCTGCGCAGATAAATACCCGCGCCCCTTTTTTCGGCGCCCTCTCCACATATTGCGCCAGTTCCTTAGGAGCCCGGTGCGCGGATAAAACCTTGGTTTCAAAGCTGACTTTAAAGCTTTTCAGCAAATTGATCGTTTCATTTACGGTTTCCAGGTCTGAGGCGCTGCCCATGATTATGCTGATCTTGCTCATGCTTCCTCCCTATATTATGGCTTTTCTTCCGATATCCCGACGGTAATGCATACCCTCAAAACTTATCTTACTTACTGCCGAGTATGTTTTACTTATCGCGTCTTTGATGGTCGCGCCTAAGCCGGTCACCCCCAGCACCCTGCCGCCGCTGGTGAGGATCTTATTACCTGATTTTTTAGTCCCGGCGTGGAAAACCACCACATCCTCCAGTTTAGCCGCCTCATCTAAACCAAATATCTCTTTGTCTTTAGTATACTCTCCGGGATAACCTTTTGCCGCGCAGACAACGCATACGCAGGCCTGCTTGTCCCATTCCAATGCCGGATACTTGGAAAGCTTCTGATTTGTCACTGCCAGCATAACCTCCACCAGATCGGCCTTAAGCCGCGGAAGTATTGCCTGTGTCTCGGGATCGCCGAAACGCACGTTGAACTCTAAAACCTTCGGCCCGTCTTTAGTAAGCATTATCCCGGCATAAAGTATGCCCCGGTATTCAATTCCTTCCGCGTTCAACCCGGCGATCATCCGGCTGAAAACACTCTTATTAATCTCATCAAAGAGCTCTTTAGTTACTACAGGCGCCGGAGAATAAGCCCCCATCCCACCGGTATTTGGCCCGAGATCATTATCAAAGATCCTTTTGTGGTCTTGGCTGGTAACCAGCGGGACAATTACCTTTGAGTCGGTAAAGCAAAGTATTGATGCCTCCTGGCCAACCAGGCAGTCCTCAACAATAATGCGCTTGCCGGCGTCCCCAAAGTCCCTGTTCACCAGCATCGCATTGGCAGCGCGGTTTGCCTCTTCAATAGTTTTTGCCACGATAACACCCTTACCCTGCGCCAGGCCGTCTGCCTTTACCACGCAAGGAGCGCCTCTTGCGCCGATATATTTCTTCGCCTCATCTATATTTACAAATACGCGAAAATCGGCTGTAGGCACGCGGTAATGCACCATGATCTGCTTGGCAAATGCCTTGCTCTGTTCAAGCATTGCCGCTCTCTTGCGCGGGCCGAATACCGGCAGTTTATAATTGCTGAATTCATCAACAATACCCGCCACCAGCGAAGCTTCCGGCCCGACTACGGTCAGGTCTATTTTTTCTTTTCTGGCAAAATCCAGGAGGCCGGGGATATCATCGGCCTTTATATCAACGCATTCAGCAAGCTGTGAGATCCCGCCGTTACCGGGGGCGCAGAATATTTTTTTCACCAGCTTTGATTGCGCGACCTTCCACACCAGCGCGTGCTCTCTTCCTCCTGAACCTACAACTAATATTTTCATATTTTTACCCGCTCCGCAGAGACTGTCCCTTATGTTTTTATGTTAACCCCGGCAAATTGATTCCGGTTACTTCCTTCATTTTCTGCGCACCGATCTCCTGCGAACGCTTGATCGCCCGGTTAAAGGTATCTTTCAGCGCATTTTCAAGCTGCGGGTTATCCTTGATCACGATTTCTTTTACCTCTTGGGCGCCATTCATGGTAATCTTTACCAGGCCGTCTGAGCTTTGGATGTCAAAGTTGGTATTCTCAAGCTCCCGCTTTACTGCCTGCATCTTCTTCTGCATCTCAAATAACGCCTTCATTTTATCAAACATAGGTATCCTTTCTTAACGATTTTCTTTTGGCTTTGCTTCCAGCGTATCGGAGGATTTAATGGTTACCGCGAACACATCCGAAAACGGACGGTCGCTTATCCAGCTATCCGTAAGCAAGATATCTTTTACCGGCTCTGAAGGCCGGGGATTGACAAAGCTGATATGGAACATGCTGCAATCTTTGCGCACGGGATTGTCGCCCAAAGAGTTGATCTTTGCTCCATCCTTAGACCATGTGCCCAGCCCCAGGTGGAACCAATCCCAGAAAACAGGGACGGAAAACTCTCTATAAGCACCGTCCTGGTAAACAAAAATAAGGGTAAGGGTGGCGTAAAAATATTTGTCCCCGTATAAACGCATTAAGGCGTCATGCTCATAGCTGTTAGAGTAGTTGCCGCCTGCCAAAAAGTGGACTTGATCTACTTTCGTACCCGAAGGTATCGGCAAAGTGGATATGTTGTTGTATTCAAGGTTGAGCCGGCCGTAGTCCTTCCATTCAGGGGCTCCCCGCACCAGGAAATCTACCCCATCATAGGTCAGGTATTTGCGGGCAAATATATTTGGTCCTGCTCCCTCTAAGCTGAAGTTGTCCCTGTTCTCTTTGGTCAGGTAATAAAAATCTCCCTGTTTTTCCCAGACTGCTCCTGCCCAGGCTGAGAGGGGAAAAAGGAACATCACTGCCATACATAATATTTTCTTCAACATTTTAAGCCTTTATCATTACCAAAAGCATCTTGAAGCGCTCGACAGCTTTCAATGAATGCGGTTTGTTTGCCGGCATGATGATTGATTCTCCTGCCGTAACCGAATGCGCCTTGCCGTCAATAGTGATCTCTGCCTTGCCGTCAATGAGGTAAACGAAGGCGTCAAATGGCGCGGTGTGCTCGCTTAACCCCTGCCCCTTGTCAAAGGCAAACAGGGTCACCGTGCCCTTTTCCTTATTGATCAGCTCCTTGCTGACAATCGATCCTTCTTGATAATCTATCATGTTCATTACGCGCTCCCCGGCTTGTTCATAATCCCGGTAAACTTTTCTTTATTCCTCTGGAATGAAACTGTTCCCAAGATCATCAATAGGCCTATTACTGCCAAGGCTATCGGAAAAAATGGCGAACCTTTAAAAATATTCCAGGCCAGATGGCCCAGGTAAATATATATGCCTAAAGCGCCAAATACCATTAAAGATGACCTTTGCCATCTTATGCTCATCACTACAAAAATTATGTGTAACGCAAGATATAATAAGGCATTAAGCTCATTATTCAGCCAGGTGAATGCTGCAGCGCCGGTAACAATAAGCGCTCCGTATATAAATAGCCACAGGCTGTAATTTTCTTCCGTTTTTCTATTAAGCAGCCTGCCAATGATTATCATAATAGCCCCGATTGTGATAGAAACCCATTTTCTTATTTCCCAGGAGGCACTGCTATAATTTTGCACGCCTGCCATGAGCTCCGCAAAATCCATGGATAGAAACCAGGCAGTATGGCCGATGACAACAGCCAGGAAAGAAAATCTGACCCAATATAGAGTTGCAGCCGCAACCAGCAGAGTGATAAATTCAATATAGACCCAACAAGGCTTAATTAATGACCAATATTGCTCATAGCCGCCTGAACTGCTTATTGCGTTAGCAGCCGGCCAGATTCCGGACATCTTTTCCAAAGAATAAATCGTTAAAGGAGTTATGGCAACGGCAGCGGTTACCAACAAGCCTCCGGAAACTTTATAGTTAAGTTTATTGCGTAGATATGTCCCCAGGCCAAAACAAGCTACCTGAAAAGCCAAAGCTATGGATAAGATCAACCCCGTGGACAGCTGATTCCATTGCGAAACGAGAAAATAGGTAAAGGCGAAGATTATTATTAGGGCTCCGAAATAGTAAAAAGCCGTAATATAGTTAAGGCCTCTTTTTTTCTCTCCCCCTGCCGGTTCAGCTTCGCTGTCTAAAGCAATTATTTTATTATATTGCTCATAGCTGATAATTCCTTTTGATACGGCTTGAGACAAAGTTTCCCTGTCTATTCCATCCATATTGCCTCCTCATCTTACGCGGGCCTGTCGAGGCTTGCCCCCTAGAATAATCCTACCCCTATTTTATTTTCAATTGCCTTTCAACAAGCCGGATAATTTCAATAATTTCTGCGCCCATTTATCCGCAGAACCGGCTATTTCTTTTTGTTTATTTGTCAGGCTGCATAGGGCCAATTTAAGCTGGATATTTACCAGTTTTTCCTGAATATCCAAAGATGCTTCCGGGGCTGTCCATTCAATGAAAAATTTGCTTTCTTCAATCAAATCATTTATCGCTTTCTTATTGTTTGACATCCGCGAGAATGATTTTAAGCGCGCTAAATTGCTGGCTATCCCGCCCAGCCGTTTAGCCAAGTCATCTTTCAAGAAACGCTTCTTAATTGCTTCCAGGTTAGACATGTGTTTTACTCCAATAAAGCGCGCGCAATTTCCTCAATTTTCTCGCGTATCACCTGATCCTGTATTCTCGTGGAAAGATTATTCTGGCGGGGACGAATGTTGATCAAAGCCTCAAAACTTATCTGTTTTGTCTGGGGTATCCAATCCGCGCCCCAGATATCTGCCTGCTTACTACCGCCCTTTAACAATACGGCTTCGCAATCGGCATGCAAAATACCGCCGCCGGCCAATATTTCTCTTTTTATGTCCACCGCCAGCTTGATATATGATTTAAGCGCTTTGAGCATATCGCGGGTTTGTTCTTTTGTAACGTGTTTGTGGATGAGATGAATTTTCATAATTATCCTCTACGCGGGCTGTCGAGGCTTAGCCTCGGGGTCCTGCCACTGCGGCACCCTGCCGTGCTCACTACCGTTGCGCGCGGCAGGGGACCCGCCTCCGTGTCACCCCTCGGCTGTATCATCACGCCCCGCTCGAAACCAATCCAAGCCTCCCCGCTAAAATAATCCTAATTCAATTTAAGCGTATTCTAGATCGATATCTTAAATTTCAGTATCTATTAACAGAAACAGACGAGCCTTGTTCCATTACCTGCCTCTGAAAATCTGATGTATATGACGATTGAGTTTTACAATTACTTTTTAAAAATATTTTATTATATCTTTTTACAAACATCTTCTGGAGGTTTATATCTGTTTTTAAGTCATTTCTGTAATTTTTCACTGCTTTCTTAAAATCACCAAAGAAAACTTCTGTATCTATATACAAACCTTCTCCAAAGTTCTTTAAGTGTTGATTACCATGCCCCTTCCCAATGGCGCTTTTATTCTTTGGGAAATACTCATGCACTAGTCCATGCCTAATGATATTCTTAAATTCGGCATTACTTGAATATCCGTTTGGGAAATACCTTTTTATAAATTCCGTAAAACCGTGCCCCCTACCAATCTGAAAACTACCAATAGCATCTATACCGCAACAAATTAACAAAGCACAGGCAAAATTTGCTCTATTATCTAAACAAATCTTAATATCAGAAAACATCCAGCCATATATATAATTATCAAAGAAATAATTGGTATCTTTCTCTTCCATTAAAATTATCCTTTATTCTGCTTGTGGGTGGCGGGGCGGGTTTTGAGCCGCGAAGATGCGGCCGAGGGGTGACGCTGAAGAGGGGCATCCCCGTTCCGAGGACACACTTGCCCGCAGGAATGGGGATACTTCAGCGGCAGGACCCCGAGGTTTCCTACGCCGCGACACACACAATTGATAAAAGATCAATAAATCATATGTAAGGGACAGTCCCCTTCGGGGACAGTCCCTGTGATTACTTCTTTTCTTCCTTGGTCTTTATGGGCAAAAAGCCGGCCATTTCGCCGATCACATTGACCAGTTCCGTATTCGCCGGGACCACGATCTTGGCATTATTCTGCAATGACTTCTCCACCGCCTCAAGCTTGCGTAAGACCTGGGCGTTACCCACAAAATAATGCTCCGCTGCCTCATTGACCAGCTTGATCGCCGCTGCTTCACCTTCCGCCTCTAAGATACGCGCCTGCTTGACGCCTTCTGCCTTCTTGATCTCCGCGCGCTTTTGCCCGTCTGCCGCGGTTTCGGTAGCAGTAGCAAAATCGATTGCCGCGATCTTCTCATTCTCCGCCTTGACTACCTTATTCATCGTCTCCTGCACATCCTTGGGCGGGTCAATCTCCTTTAGCTCTGTCCTGACGATCTCTAAGCCCCAGCTGGCTGTCTCCTCGCAAAGGGTCTTATGCAGCTCGGCATTGATCTTGCCTCTCTCGCTGTTAGCGGATTTTAAGGTAAGAGTACCAATGATATTCCTCAATGTAGTGCGGGCTAAATTCACGATCTGCCATTGATAATTATTCACGCTATACTGACAGTTCTTAACATCCGCCTCATCGGCCTTTACTTTGAAATAAACCTGGGCGTCAACCTTGGCATTCAGGTTATCGTTGGTGATGATCTCCTGCGGCTCGGCATCAACCATCTGTTCGGTTATATTGATCTGGTAGAGATTTTCTACTATCGGAAACACCCAGTTAAATCCCGGCTGGGCAAAACGATTATATTTGCCGAATCTTTCAATTAATCCCCGGTGAGTAGGCCGGACGATACGGATACCCAGTAAAAAAATAAATGCTGCCACGGTAAGAACTAAAGCAAATATATTCATAGTACACCTCCCTTATCTCTTAAGGGACAGTCCCCTTCGGGGACAGTCCCTATATTATTTGCACTTGTTTGTTCCCTTTAACTGCCTTGCCGATGAGCCAGGATTTCAGCTTAAGCTCTGTCAGCTTCTTGATGACTACCGAAGCCGCATCCTGATTGACGAACAAAACCATGCCGATGCCCATATTCAGGGTATGATACATCTCCCTGTCATCAATATTGCCTTTTCTCTGGATAAGCCGGAAAATTTCAGGCACGCGCCAAGCATTCTTATTAATGCGGGCGTCAATATCTTTGGGCAAAATGCGGCTGATCTTGTCATAAAAAGCTCCGCCGGTAATATGGCTGATGCCATTGATCTTATCGGGAAAATCTTTTAATAAGGAAAGGACCGGTTTGACATAAATGCGCGTGGGCTTAAGCAATTCCGCGTTCATTCTTTTCATTTCTGCCACGTTTAAAACTTTTCTCACCAAGGAATAGCCATTGGAATGCAGGCCGCTAGACTCAATGCCGATAATTGCATCCCCGGGCTTTATCTTTGAGCCGTCAATTATATCCTTCCTCTCCACTACTCCCACGCAAAAGCCGGCGATATCATACTCTCCCTCTTTATACATTCCCGGCATCTGGGCAGTTTCTCCGCCGATAAGCGAGCAGCCTGCCTGGATGCATCCGTCATTTATTCCCTTGACTACATCTATTAAAATTTCCTCTTTGGCTTTGCTGAAGGCAACGTAATCCAGGAAAAACAACGGCTCTGCGCCTGTGCAGAGGATATCATTCACGTTCATCGCCACTGCGTCAATACCTACGGTATCGTGCCTATTCGCTAATGCCGCGATCTTGAGCTTTGTGCCTACCCCGTCGCTTGACGAAACCAGGACCGGGTCCTTATATTTATTTTTGTCTAACTTAAAAAAGCTGCCGAATCCGCCGATATCCTTTAATACCTCCGGACGAAATGACCTCCTGACAATCGGCTTGAGCTTTGATTTAAACGCACTTGCTCCGGCAATGTCCACTCCGGCTTTCTTATAAGTTATCCTCACTCTAATTCTCCTTTATCTCAGGGGACACTTTTGCTTTGGTTTGAGAACCGTCCCTAGGTTAAAAGCTCGCCTTGTCCGCAGCAGCGGCGCTCCAGCGAGAACTTGCTGTGCCGCTTCTCCGCCTTAACCGAATATTTTCCTGTCCAGCAGCTAGCGCAATAACTATCCTTCGGGTGCCTAAGGCAGCTTAACATACCATCCAGGCTTAAATAACCTAAGCTGTCCACCTCAAGATATTTCCTCACTCCTTCTAAACTTTCATATTTATTGGCGATCAGCTCGCTGGAAAGATGGAAATCTATCCCGTAAAAACAGGGGAACCTGTGCGCCGGGCAGGATATCCTTAAGTGCACCTCTTTTACCCCGGCCTTGCGCAGGTTGCGCACGCGGATCTTGGAGGTTGTGCCGCGCACAATGGAATCATCAACAATGATGATCCGCTTGCCTTTCAGGATATCTTTTAAGATATTGAATTTTACCCGTACCCCCATATCGCGGGAGTCCTGCGCCGGCTGGATAAATGTCCTGCCGACATAGTGGTTACGGATTATGCCCATCTCAAGCGGAATCCCTGATTCCTGCGAATAACCTAATGCCGCCGAGAACCCTGAATCCGGCACCGGCACCACAAAATCAGCCGGGACCGGATGCTCCTGGGCTAATTTCGCGCCCAATCTCCTGCGCACGGTGTGCACGGTCTCGCCGAATACATAGGAATCCGGACGGGAAAAATAAACATGCTCAAAGGTGCAGAATGCGCTCTTTGCTGCCTGTAATTCTTTAGGCTTATAGGAGCGAACTATCCCTTCCTGATTTATTAATACGATCTCACCCGGGTCAATCTCGCGCACGAATTTAGCGCCGATCAGGTCAAAGGCGCAGGTCTCCGAGGCCAGACACCAGGAAGCCCCTAATTTTCCCAGGGAAAGCGGACGGAAACCATGCGGGTCACGCACACCGATCAAATATTCATGATTCATCATCACTAATGAATAAGCGCCTTTGATCCTCTTTAAGGCATAAACTAACCTGTCCTGTAAAACGCTTTTCCTGCTCTTGGCCATTAAATGAATGACCAGCTCTGAATCCGTGGTGGTTTGGAAAATCGAGCCTGTTTGTTCAAGTTTTTTGCGCAGCTCAAAGGAATTTACCAGGTTGCCGTTATGGGCAATGCAGATAGAACCCCTGGCATAATCAATTAAAAGCGGCTGGGCGTTTTTTAGAACGCTTGAGCCGGTGGTGGAATAACGCACATGGCCCACAGCCATCCTGCCTTTTAAACGGCCCAAGACCTGCTCGCTGAATACATCGCTGACCAGGCCCATATCTTTATGGATGGTGAGCGTTCCCTGGTTATTGGCCACGATACCGCAGGCCTCCTGGCCCCGGTGCTGCTGGGCAAAAAGCCCAAGGTAGGTAAGCCACACTGCTTGAGCGGTATTGGTTATCCCGAATAAACCGCAGTGCTCTTTAGGCTCAAGGCTATCTTTTCTTATTAGCATTCTTTGCTCCGTTCTTAGGGACTTTTCCCGTCCAGCAATATAAACAAAGTTTCTCTTTAGGCAGGCCGATGGCTGCGATCATATCGCAAAGCTTCTGGTATTTTAAGGTAGTTGCACCGATATCTTTAGTGATCCAGCTGACCATTTTTTTATGTTGAGCTGAATTTTCATCCAGGTATTTTGCCAAGCTTACCGGCTCTTTGCCTTCAAGAACCTTGATCGCCCGGCGCGCAGCCAGCTCATTGATACTGCGGGTAGAATAATTAAATTTGCAGGGGAACATCAGCGGCGGACAGGCAATGCGCAGGTGTATTTCTTTAGCCCCGTGTTTTTTTAATTTTTGGATGGTGTAATTCTTAAGCTGCGTGCCGCGCACAATGGAATCATCGCAGAAAACAATGCGTTTGCCTTTAATTATCTGCGGGATAGGTATAAGCTTCATCTTGGCGATCAGGTCCCTGAGCTCCTGGGATACCGGGGTGTAGCTGCGGTCAAAACCCGGGGTATATTTTACCAAAGGCCTGCGCAGGGGAACCCCTGATTGCATGCTATACCCTATGGCATGGGCAGTGCCGGAATCAGGGATGCCGGCAACGATATCTGCCTGGATATCGTCATTTTTTGCCAATAGCGCCCCGCACCTTTCGCGGGAGGTTTCTACGTTTATCCCTTCGTAGCTGGAAGCAGGGAACCCGGTATAAATCCACAAAAAAGAACAGATCTGATTGGCCTTTACCCCTTGTTTTTTCAAGCGCATTCCGGTTTTAGTGAGCAAAACTATCTCTCCCGGCTCAAGATACTTTACCAGCTTGTATCCTAAATTAAGAAAGGCGGAGGACTCCGTAGAAACTGCCCAATTGCTGCCTCTTCTTCCGATTACCAGCGGGGTTAACCCCAGCCTGTCGCGGCTGGCGTAAATGCCGTCTTTATTTAACAAAAGCAAAGAACAGGAACCGCGGATCTTAGCGCTCATCTTTTCAATACCGGTAAGTATATTTTTCTCGGAAATGATCATTTTGGCAACCATCTCGGTGAAATTGATCTTTCCCTGGGCAACCTCGGTAAATGACCTCCCCTTTTTAAACAGCCCCCTGGCAAGCTGATCCGCGTTATCAATAAAACCGTTGGTGACGATGGCAAAGGGGCCGAATTTGGAGTTCATCACGATCGGCTGCTCATCCCGGGCGCTGATCACGCCGATCCCTTTATCCCCGGCCATCTTAAGATAATCTTCGTGAAATTTGGCTTTAAACTGGCTCCCCTTTATATCATGGATCTTACGGGTAAGCTCTTTGCCGTAAACCGCCAGCCCCGCAAATTGCGTGCCGAGATGGGAATGATAATCTGTGCCGTAAAATAGATCATTCAGGCAATCTTTCTTCGCGACTACGCCGAATATTCCGCTCATTTAAAAATTCCTCCTGATAAAATCAACGCCGTTTTTAAAAATCTGCAGGCCGTCGCCTTCTTTTTTTGATTTTAAATTCCAGTTGCGCGGATGCTGCAGCCTGAACAAATGCCTCTCCGGATGCGGCATCAACCCTAATATCCTTCCTGTCTTATCGCAAATACCGGCGATATTGCTGCTTGAGCCGTTGGGGTTATCCGGGTATCCGGATAATTTTCCCGAGCTGTTGCAATATTGAAAAACCACCTGGCCGTTGGTTTTAAGTTTCTTTAATACATTCTTATCCTGGGCCAGGAATTTTCCCTCGCCGTGGGCTACCGGCAGATAAATTATATTTTTCAGCCCCCTTGTCCAGACGCACCTGCCGCCTGGCTTTAGATACACCCAGCGGTCCTCAAATTTACCGGAGTCATTGATGATCAAGCTGGTCTCTTGTTTAAATTCAGAGGTGCTGCGCACAGGCGCATACCGGCCTATCCGATAAGGCCGGGTACCTGGTAATAATCCGCTTTTAACCAAAATCTGAAAACCATTGCAGATGCCGATGATCAGCTTGCCTGCGCAGATAAATTCACGCAGTGAATCGGCGAGCTTGAATCTCAACTCATTGGCAAAGATCTTGCCTGAGGCGATATCGTCTCCGTAGCTAAATCCTCCGGGCAAAGCCAATATTTGGAAATCATTAAGAGACCTGGCCCCGCTGACTAAGCTGTTAATATGCAGCAGTTCAGGTGCTGCGCCCGCAAGTTTAAACCCTGCGGCAGTTTCCTTATCGCAGTTTGTCCCCGCGCTCCTTAAAACGCAGACTTTAGGTTTTAGCATAGAATTTCTTGATCGCTGCTGCCGCATCCTGCGGTTTGTCCACTATGATAAACAGGCCCAGGTCCTTTTTGCTGATATTGCCGTGCTTATAAACTGTTTCTTTGAGCCAGCTGATCAGCCCCTTCCAGTATTCGCTGCCGAACAAAATGACCGGGAATTTGGCAATGCGCTCTGTCTGGATCAAATTGATCGCCTCAAAAAATTCATCCAGGGTGCCGTATCCGCCGGGCAGGATCACGAATGCCTTGGCGTATTTGACAAACATCACCTTGCGCACGAAAAAATAACGGAAATCCAGCAAGGTATCAATGTATTTGTTGGGTTTCTGCTCGCAGGGTATATGAATATTCAGGCCGATGGAATGCCCTCCTGCCCTTTTGGCGCCGCGGTTGGCTGCTTCCATAAGCCCTGCTCCAGAGCCGGTAATTACCGCGTAACCTGCTTTGGCAATATGATAGGCTATCTCCTCCCCTAACTTATAATGCCTGGAGTCCGGGCTGGTGCGGGCTGAGCCGAAAATAGAAACCGCCTTGCCCATCCTGGAGAGGACCTCAAAGCCGTCCACAAACTCCGACATGATGCGGAATATCCTCCAGGTATCCTCCTGAGTGAAATCATCCCTTTCAAGCATATTCTCTTTGCCGCACGATTTCTTTCTTACCATTTTAAAGGTCTCCTCCAGGTTTCTTTTAATTTACGGCTGTCCGCGTCCACGCAAAGTTTTCCCTCCAGGCCGTATATTTTAAAATCATTCCCTGCGCTTAAACATCCTGCCAGGCCAAAGGGGAGGCCTTTTAAAATATTCTCAAATTCTTTTTGCTTCCTCTTTTCTACCTCCACCACAAAACGGGAGTTGGATTCCGAGAAAAGCAGAAAATCATCGCGGCCGCAAGCCGATTGATAAGGAACTCCCGATAAAAATATCTCCGCTCCCAGGCCTCCGCTAAAAACCATCTCAGCCAAAGCCACGCTCAATCCGCCGTCAGAGCAATCATGCATTGCCTTAACCAAACCTTTGTCTGCGGCCTTGCTTAAAGCATTAAATGTCTTTTTGGCCTCCTGGTGATAAACTTTAGGCGCTTCGTTTCCCGCTGCCCCGTATAGGTCATAATAATGCGAGCCGCCTAATTCATCACGCGTATTCCCTACTACATAGATCAGGTCACCCGCTTCCTTGGCGTACATGGAAACGCATTTGTTCGCATTCTCCATCACACTGCTCGCCGAGATAAGCAGTGTGCCGGGTATGGCGGTAGATTTTCCGTGCGACCTAAACTCATTGTATAAGCTGTCCTTGCCAGAGATAAAAGGCACGCCAAAAGCTTTTGCGCTATCGTAACAGCCGTAGCTAGCCCGCACCAGGCCGCCTAAGCGGTCAGGCTTATCCGGGTTACCCCAGCAGAAATTATCCAATATCGCTGCCTCTTTTAATGAGCCGCCGACGCTGATAACCTGGCGCAGGGCTTCATCAATGCAGGAAGCAGCCATCCAGTAAGGATCAATAAAACCAAAACGGAAATTTATGCCGTTAGAAATAATGATCCCCTTCTGGGAATCGAATAAAGGCCGGGTTACGCTGGCATCGGAGGGGCCGTCGTTCTGCAAACCGGCTAAGGGCTTAATGACTGAACCAGCCTGCACCTCATGGTCATACTGCCGGATCACCCACTCCTTTGAACAGATATCATAATGCGAAAGCAGTTTTAATAGATCGGGAGTGAGATCTTTCTTCTGCGGAATTTTGGGCTCCCTGTGTTTTGCCTGGATATAAACCGCTTTTTTGGCGGTCTGCGGAATACCCTCATGCAAAAACCGCATATCCAGGTCGCAAACTAAATTATCCTCATAGTAAAGCTCCAATCGCTTGGTATCGGTGAACTCGCCGATCACCGTAGCCTGCACATTTTCGTCGCTGAATACTTTGATCAATTTATCAATATTCCGCGCAGGCACGGATAAAACCATCCTCTCCTGCGATTCGGATATCCATATCTCCATATACGAAAGGCCGGAGTATTTTAATGGGACTTTGTCCAGGTAAACCTTGGCCCCTAATTCCGCCCCCATCTCCCCTACCGCGCTGGATAACCCTCCTGCACCGCAATCAGTGATGGCGCTGTAGAGATCGGCATCACGCGCCTGCAGGATCGTATCCAGCATTTTTTTCTCCTGGATGGGATTACCGATCTGCACCGCAGCGCTTGAGATAGTCTCGGATTCATGGGTCAGCTCACCCGATGAGAATGTCGCTCCGTGGATCCCGTCTCTGCCGGTTGCACCTCCCACTACCACTACCAGATCACCAGTATTGGTTTTCTTAAAGGATTTATCCTTGGGCATGATGCCCACTGTGCCGCAATACACCAGCGGGTTGCCCACGAAATTATCGTGAAAAAGAATTGCGCCGTTGACGGTAGGAATGCCCATCTTGTTGCCGTAGTCGCGCACACCGCTGACCACACCTTTCATCACCCGCTTGGGGTGCAAAGAGCCGGTCGGCACTTTGTTAAAAGGCATATCCGGAGGCGCAAAACAAAATACATCGCTGTTTAAGATCGGCTTTGCTCCCAATCCGGTGCCCATAGGGTCGCGGATCACCCCACCTATCCCGGTGTTGGCGCCGCCGAATGGCTCAAGCGCCGAAGGATGGTTATGCGTTTCAACCTTAAAACAAATGTTATTGCGCTGGTCAAACTTGATCACCCCGGCGTTATCCTTGAACACGGAAACGCACCAAGGCTTATTCAGCTCACTGGTTACCTTCATAATGGTCGATTTGAGCAGATTATCTATGAATATTGTTTTACGTTTTGTATTTTTAGTTTTGGATTTATTTCGGGTTTCGGATTTGTTTCGAGTTTCGGGTTTCGGATTTAGGATTTCTTCCGTGTATTCTATCTTGCCCCTGAAGGTCTTATGATAGCAATGTTCAGACCAGGTCTGGGCAATGGTTTCCAGCTCGCAGTCAGTTGGATTACGCTTGAGCTTGCGGAAATAATCGCGGATAGAGCGCATCTCGTTTAAATTCAGGAAGAGCTGCCCCATTTTGCTTATCTCAAGCAGCTTCTTATCCGTGGCAGAGAGCAGGTCAACCGTGACGAGTTTAAAAGAATAGCCCGGCTGATGCCTGGGATCTTCTTCAGCGGCCTGTGCAGAGCTGATATGCTGGATGAGTTTATTGTAAAGCAGTTTTTCGGAAATGGTTTTTAATTGCGCGGAGGAAAGTTTTCCGTAGAGGATATATTTTTTGGCGGTCTTGACCGATTCAACATCGGAGATCCCCAGGTCGCCTATACCCTTTAAAACCGATTCCTCAACCGGGTCCATTACGCCGGGGTTATAGGCGATTTCTACTATGTGTTGCCCGGCTTTTGGGGATGCGGGCTTTTCTCCGGATAAGATCTTATAATCCTGGGCCACCTTATCCGTCAAAAGCTCTTCGCAGATATTTTCCGCCTGGCCCTCGGCGAGGTTTCCAGCAAGCAGGTATACCTGGATAAACCTCGCCTCTTTAACGCTGCTTATACCAAGGTCAAAAATATCCTTCCTTACACCCTGGCCGACAGCGTCAAAAATACCGGGTTTATCCACTACTTCTATTCTATACCGCATATCTGCTTTCAAATCCAGGGGACATTTTCCAGTGAAGCAATTTTGGTAAGCTATACGGAAAGTGTCCCCTACTATGGTGGGATTATAATCCTACTTTTCGGAAAATCTTATCTACGTTACGCAGGTAAAAATCCAGGTCAAATATTTTATCCAGCTCTTTTTCAGTCAAATATTTTGCCGCTTCCGGCACAGCCAAAAGATTGTCTTTGAAGCTGCCTTTACCCTTCCAGGTTTGCATGGCTGCTTTTTGCACCAGGTCATATGCCTTGGGACGAGCAAGGCCTTTATTCATTAAAGCGATCAGGGCCCGCTGCGAGAATATCAAACCGCAGGTCTTTCCCAGGTTAGCCAGCATATTGTCCGGATAAACTCGCATACCCTCAACTACCTCAATGAATTTATTAAGCATGTAGTCCAGAAGTATCGTAGAATCCGGAAAGATCACCCGCTCCACCGAAGAATGGCTGATGTCCCGCTCATGCCAGAGAGAAACATTTTCCAGCGCTGCCTGGGTATTGGCGCGCAGGATACGGCTCAACCCACAGATACGCTCGCAGATAACCGGATTACGCTTATGCGGCATGGCTGATGAGCCCTTCTGCCCCTTGCCGAACGGTTCTTCAACCTCCAGAACTTCCGTCTTTTGCAGATGCCTTATTTCTGTGGCGAATTTTTCCAGGGATGCACCGATCACCGCCAAAGTAACCATATATTGGGCGTATACATCCCTTTGTATCACTTGAGTCGCGATATTCACCGGTTTAAGTCCGAGCTTTTTACAGACATAACCCTCTACAAGCGGGTCTATATTTGAATAGGTGCCTACCGCGCCGGAGAGCTTGCCTACGCAAACCTCGCTTTTAGCCTGCTTTAGCCGGGCTATGTTCCTGGCTGTTTCATCAAACCAAAGCGCCAGTTTCAAGCCAAAGGTAGTCGGCTCCGCGTGCACCCCATGCGTGCGGCCGACACAGGCCAGATATTTATAGGCCCTGGCCTTTTTAGCCAGGACATTCAATAACTTTTCCAGGTCAGCGATCAATATATCCGAGGCAGATTTAAACTGCACCCCTAGTGTGGTATCCAGGATATCGGATGAAGTAAGCCCCATGTGCAGATATTGGGCGTCCTTCCCTATATATTGGGCAACATTAGAGACGAATGCCACTACATCATGTTGTGTCTTTTCTTCTATCTTTTTTATCTGGGAGAGGTTAAACCTTGCTTTTTTCTTGATGCGGCTGACTGCTTTTTGCGGGACCTTCTTTTGCCGGCTGAGAGATTCCAAAACGAGTATCTCTATGGAGAGCATGGTGTTAAACTTGAATTCCTCCTGCCAGACTTTGGACATCTTCGGCAGGCTGTAACGAGCGATCATCTGGTCTCCTTGTGTGTACGAACAGACGCCGGCGCAAAACAAATAAGCGCCGGGTGCCTTAATCTTTAAGAGAATTATATTATAACAGAAATGCGGGTTTTGGCAAACAAAAAAGGGTGAAAATGGAAGGGAAAACTTATATAACCTTAAGGCAAGGCTGATGTTGCTTGGAGATCCTGGGAAAGGAAATATTAATGCCTCTGCCTAAAAAAACAGCAATCTTTATTAAGGTCTCTATGGTAAGGTTTCTTTCCTCCGCGGTTTCTATCTGGGAAACAAATTGCTGAGACACGCCCAATCTTTTGGCAAGTTCTACCTGGGTTAGTTCTTCATCTTCTCTCAATTCAGCTATCTTTTGCGCCAAAGCGACTTTGACGCGCTCCATTTCATAAGCTTTTTTGAACGCTTTGTTTTTCAGCTCCTCTTTGAGATGTTTTTCAATATTTTCCAGTTTGATTTTCTTCATTTGAAGGTATCCCCTGTCAATATTCTGCTTAAGATTTCTTTTAAAACTTCTATATCATTTTGGATTATTTCAATATTCGCCAGCTTAAGATTTGGCATTAACGCGGGATTTTGTTCATAATGAAGTTTTGCGCTTTCTAATAATCGTAAGCGATGCCTCAGCAGATCAATTAACCCTTGTTTTGTATTCTTACTTTTCTTCTTCCCCATAGCCTGTAGCCTTTGCATGCTTACCCTATGCTTCAGCGACACGGTGCAGGATTTCGGAAATAAAACTCTGATACTTAATCCCTAATTTTCTCGCTTTTTGCTTGATGGTTTCCAAATCGTAGTTGTTTAAGCGTATATTTAAAACAGCGTCTTTCTTCCTCCGCTCAAGAGCCTCCACAATTTCATTATACTCTTCCTTTCCTACTGGAACAAATTCCTCCAAGTGGTCCTCAATCCAGCGTTCCTGTTTAGTTAATTTTATTCTTCTCATCGCGTCTCCTCTCTTTATAAATCTTTTTAAGCTTGCGGCTCGGATAAATTGTTTTTAAAAATATCCCTTCGGACTCAAAGACAAACGGCACCGCCCATACATATCCCTTATATTCATACACTAGTACCCTTTGATTATCTCGGCTGGGGTTCCTCTGAATGCCAAGAAATTTAGCGTGAATTATCTCTTCAAAAGAAACTCCGCGCGTGCGCTTTAGGCGTCTGCTCTTTAAAAGGCTCCATCTTACTTGTTTCATATATCTCTTGCGCAACGGATTGTATATACAATTGTATTACTTTATTTAATCTTGTCAAGTCTTTTTTTGTCCGTTTCGCTCCTCCCTTCTACCCCAATTGACGCAAAAAGACTATTTATCTAACGCATAAAAAGGGACGGTTCTATTCATACGAGGGGACACCTCTACTCTTATAGTCATATAGAATAGAGGTGTCCCCTCGTTGTTAGTTAGAACCGTCCCTAACGAAAGCTGCTGAAGGATTTATTTCGTTTTTGCCTCAAGCCGGCTTAGGCGTTGTTTAAGGAGGGTGAGTTCTTTCTCCAACTCTTGGTTCTCTTGAGTAAGCTTGGTGATATCGGCATCCAGCTCTTTGACTGCATTAATCAAGTCAAAGGTCAAGGCGTGGGAGTTAAAGTTAAGGAGCTGGGTATCTTCTTTGTCAGTAGGGTTTAGCTTTGCCTTGTAGGTATTGACTGTGTAGGGAGCTACCTTGATTATCTCTTGTCCTATTACCCCTATATGCTCCTGGTTATCATTGGGGAGGCCTGCTTTTCCGTTATACTTGAACCAGACAGGGTTAATACCTTTGATTACCTTTAGGCCGTTGGTGTAGGGGCGGATGTCTTTCTTGATTCTTATATCAGAGGCAACGGTCCAGGTGGTAGACCCGGCTTGGCTGCAGAGTCACTAGAGAGCTGGAGTTGGTAGGAGGGATTCGTTAGGCCGATGCCGACGTTGCCAGATGTCTGAGCGATATAAAGAGACCTGGCACCGGCAACGCCAAAGGATATGCCGCCACTTGCGCCACCCATGTCAATCATTATGCTCCCATACTGGCTGGGATAAGTTACCGAAGAAAATCTTATTACCTCCGCTAGCCAAGGCGAACCGGTAATTGCCGGTCCCACAACATCCAACTTCGCCCCCGGACTCGTCGTCCCGATGCCGACGTTGCCGTTTTTAAAGTAACTGTCACTATTTGGCTTGAAAACTAAAACATCATCAGCCCTTGTGTAATCATAGATGCTCAGGTAGTTTGTCCCTGCATAATCATTTATCAAACCCCATTTATTCGCACCCGCTCGTGCCAAGGTAATATAAGAATCGGCTGCGGCACTATCTGCCTTAATTTGCACATCCCCACTAGATGCGTAAACATGCATTTGTGCCGCCGGACTCGTCGTCCCGATGCCGACGTTACCGGTAGAATTGATGTACATCTGTGGAGAGCTACTCGTATAAAACCTTAATCCAGTCCATTGCGAAGCACGATAGCCTCCCAGATTTAAATCGCCACCGGTTGAATTATATCCGAGGGCATCCCACCCGGCTATACTTACGCCATTGGCAAATCCAGAGGTCACAGTTCCACTTTTGTTGACGTTTATTCCAGTGTTTACGTCAAGCAGATACGCCGGGCTCGTCGTCCCGATGCCGACGTTACCGCCGGAAGTAGCCAGGTAGGTATTGCCGGTAGTAGTTAGCTCGTTATAAATACCATATGGCGAAGGGTAATAGGTGGTGATGGTGAGGGTTTCGTCGGCAAAGGATACACTAATAAACCCAAAAATAAAGACAAGTAATAATTTTAACTTTTTCATAATCCCTCCCTGCCGCAAATGCCTCTAAATACTAATATTCCATTTTGGAATATTAATAAAATAAGTGTATCATACCAAACTTGAGGTGTCAATGAAGAAAACTATTTATTCGCAGGCCTATAAAGAGTTAGTGAAGAAGCTGACTAAAGCGCGCGAAGCCGCAAACCTCACCCAAAAACAGGCAGGCAAGAAATTTGGCAGGTCCCAGTCCTACATTTCCAAGATCGAAGCAGGCCAACTGTGCATTGACGTCATCCAATTAAAAGAATTGGCGGCTATCTACAAAAAGAAAGTCCAGGACTTCATTTAACCATCCCCTCATCGCAAAAGCTGAAATAATTCCCATTACCGATAATTATATGATCAAGGCATTTTATAGCCAGCGTATCCCCTGCCGCAACTAATGCTCGGGTAAATTCCTTGTCTTCCGCGCTTGGCTTAGAGCTGCCTGAAGGATGGTTGTGGACGCAAAGTATAAAAGAAGCGCACTGCTCCAAGGCCCTCTGAAAAACCTCCCTGATTATGGGCTTTGCCTCATCTACGGAGCCCTCCTCGATCTCTATAATGTCTATGATCCTGTTTTGCGAATTTAGAAGCAGGACCTTAAATACCTCTTTCTTCAAATCCTGCATGCGAGGCATAAGGATTTTTACGATATCTTCCGAAGATTTTATCTTCGGCCGTTTCTCCCTTATTTTCTCTTCGCTAAACCTCCTGGCTATCTCAATAGCCGCTTTTATCTGGCTGATCTTGGCCTCTCCCAAACCTCTCAATTCTTTCCAACGGCCTAAATCCTGCTTGCCCATATTGCGGAAACCCTTAAATTTCTGCAAAATCTCCCTTGCCAGGTCCAGGCAGCTCTGTCCTTTTATCCCTTTTCCCAAAATAATCGCCAGCAGCTCGGAATCGCTTAAAGTATGCTCGCCGTTCCTTAACAGTTTTTCTCTAGGCCTGTCCTCCTTCGGCCAATTATTTACAGGCATGCGTTTATCCCTCCCTTACAATTGACGCAAAAATGAGGAGAATCTAACATTTAATCAGGGACAGTCCCCTGTCCAGCCTTCGCCAATAGCCTTCTACGGGGACAGTCCCTGTGAATGTGAACGCTAGTTGATCGGCCGGTAGCGGGTGACACGGAGGCTCTTCCCCTGCCGCCCGCAACGTCAGTGAGGACGGCAGGGTGCCGCAGTGGCAGGACCCGCTGCCGGATGGATTTATATTTGCAATCTTCATATTTTGTCTTATAATTAATCAATATAAATAGGCTCCAACTCGTTAATACGTTAAAGGTCTTGCAAAGTTTTAACCCACTCGTCGGAGTTTCGCTAAACAAAAAAATTAACGTGCTCAAGGAGGGAAAATGTTAAGGATTTTGCGCAATAAGAAAACCGCCAAGAGGGTCTGGATAGGCCTGGCCATTATCATTATCCCGGCTTTTACATTCTGGGGCTTCAGCGGGGCCTTTCGCAGCAGGGAGGAAAGCTCTGTAGCAGGAAAGATCTTCGGCCGCAATATTACCTATATCCAGTTCAGGGATGCCATAACCGAAGAAAAGATAATGGCGCGCATGCAATTAGGAGATAAGCTGGATGAGGTCCAGCAATACCTGGACTTTGAATCTCAAGCCTGGCAGAGGCTGGTATTATTGGCCGAGGCAAGGAAACGCCGTATCACTGCCGGCGACAAGGAGGTCATCGCGGATATCGAAAGCTCTCCTATCTTTCAATCCAAAGGAGCGTTCAACAACAAAATTTATAATGAAGTCCTGCGCTATTACCTGCGCGTCCAGCCACGCATATTTGAGGAGCTGATCCGACAGAACATAATCCTTTCCAAGCTCTATAAACAGGTAACCGATAATGTATCTCTTACGGATGAGCAGATCAGGGAGGAATATGCGAAAGCAAAGAAACTGAAATCCGCGAAGAATATTGATGAAAAGGATTTTGCAAAAGAAAAAGCTGATTTTGGCAAAAAGCTGCTCAATCAGAAGAAACAGGATTATTTCAATAACTTTGTTGAAGAGTTGAACAAAAGATCGCGCAGATAAAATAGAAAGGGACACTTCTATTCTATATGGCTGCATTAATAGAAGTGTCCCCTATTTATTTTTTTACTCGCTTACCTTTATTGCGTTGACCGGGCAGGAATCCGCTACCTCCTGCAGATTGCAACTTCCGCAGACCTGTGCCTTGACATGGGCGATCCCGTCACCCTGAACCTCAAAAACCTCCGGGCATGACTGTTCGCACAAGCCGCAGCCTACGCATGTAGAAGCATCAACAGTAACTTTTGACATATTATCTCTCCTGTAGATTTTCAAACATCTCTTCGTGGGTTACCTCTTCGGACAATATATGCGTAACCAGCTGATAAGTAACGTTATCTTTACCTAATGTCTTCTTGGCGATCTTATTGTACACTTCAATTGCCCCTGCCTCAGCTTCGGTGACAATACGGATGATGCGGTTGATATCCGCGGTGTTTTTCGGCGGCATAAGATAAGGAGAATTAGCGCCTTTCTCTAAATCCATTGGATTGGCTACCGGCACATCCCCTAACTTGATGATCAGGTCAGCCAATTCCCCGGCGTGCTCCAACTCGTCTTTTGCGATCTTATTCAGGAATTCCGCTATATCTTCATAGGCGCGGCCGGAAACTATCTGGGCCATATACCAATAAAGATAAAACGCCAGCCACTCGTCGCAATATGCCTTGTTCAGGTCCTTGATCAGGTCCTTTAAGCTTAAATCCACGATTGCCCTTGCTTGCTTTCCCATTTCTACCTCCCTGCGCAGCAGCGCGTACCGGCTCATCCGATAAAGCCGGGTGCTTCTCTTAGGCTTCTGCCTTAAGATTATACTTCCTTATATTGTTATCCGCAATATCCTGGATCTTCCTGATCTCTTCAGGATTATTGAGGAGGTGTTTAAACCTGCCCTGGGACTTCAAATATTCCTCTACCGGCTTGGGGGTGATTTTCTTCTGGCTGATCAAGGCGCCGTTCTCATATTCAAACAAGGGATAAAGCCCGCAATCAACCGCTAATTTTGCCACTGAAATCATCCGTTCGCTCTCATGCCTCCAGCCTAACGGGCAGGGAACATGTATTTGGATGTATTTAGGGCCCTTTATAGAGATGGCCTTCTTCACCTTGCGCTGAATGTCCTGCGGGAAACCCGCGGAGGCAGCGGCTACATAAGGAATGCCGTGCGCCAAAGCGATCTCCGGCATAGGTTTTTTCGGCCGGATATTTCCCGATGATTGCGCGCCGGCAGGGCTGGTCGTGGTATTTGTGTCAAAAGGCGTAAGGCCGCTGCGTTGCACGCCGGTATTATGCACCACAATACCGTCGGCAATAAAATTATGCTCTCCCTCCACCCGTAAATCCAAAGTCGGCTCTATGCCCCTTGACTCAATGCTGATAACCTCTTCGGTCCGGAAGAATTTATTATCAACCAGGAAATCCTGATAACGGTACTGCGACGGATATTTAGCCGTATCCCGTTTCTTCCTTTTGCTGAAACATATATAACCGTACTCTGAATCCTCTAACAACGCCCTGCGCACGCACAAAGTGCCTTTTTTCTTCCTTTGGACATGGATCTTGCCCACCCTGTAATCCAAAGTCTGCAGCAAAAGGCGCAGGCGCTTTAATAATTCTAAATTTGCCGAAACATACCTCTTGCTGGCCCCGCAATCATAACCGTCAGCCAACATCAGCCCCTCAACAAACGCCTCCTTCTGCTGCTGCGGAAGCGTGAACACCCAGGCGGGAATAGTTTTATGCTTAGCGCCCTGGCCCAATCCAAGCGTATCTATAAAACCCGCCAGGTTAACGGAATGGGCATAAACATACTCCTGATCACTGCTAAGCTTGCTGCAGAATATCTTTTCATGCAGGCCCGTTAAAATACTCCTTGCCTTTTTGCCTGCAGGCAAGGCAAAACCTACTTCCCCTCTACCCCTCCTTCTCCAGCCGTCTCCGACAAATATCCCTAAATATTTCATTATGTCCGGATCTGATTCACGGGGCAGGTTTATTTCATTGATGTTGTTGACTTTGTAATCCCCTTTTTCTAGTTTCTCTATCTCCTGGAATTTAAAAGGCCTACAGTCGCCGTTCATGCCCTTTAAAGTTACCACCTTGTCGCCGATCTCTATTTCTTCCAGTGTCTTCCAGACAAAACTATTCTGTTTTCCCCTGCCGTTTCTTTTCAGGATAAGGAAAGGATGGTTGCCGGTTGCTTTTATGGAATGATGCAAGGTCTTAAGCTCAAACACTTCCTTTAAGCCGTTATCGAATACGCCGCTGCATTCCTTTATGACCAACTGGTGAGTTTCCTGGTCAAAAGCGTATATCCCATCCCCGACTTTTATCTCGGTAATTTTTTTCAGGCCGTCCTTAGTCATGACCAGGCTGTCCAGGCTTAAGCAATTCATGTACGCCTCGTTATCATAGCAAACATATAAAATATCATGGCCGCGCTCAAGCATCCCGCTTAAAGCCTGCAAACCGATATCCGCGGTTGAGCCGTCTCCGCCCTGGGCAATGACATTGATATTTTCTTTTTTGCCTAAATATTTCAGCGCCGCCTCAATACCCGAGGCAACCGCAGCGGAGTTCTCAAACAAGGAATGGACCCAGGGAACGCCCCAGGCAGTTTCCGGGTACTTGGTGGTAAAAACCTCTAAGCAGCCGGTGTTATTGGCGATAATCGTGTTCGGTCCTGTTGCCTCAATGACCATGCGGGCGGCAATTGCCTGGCCGCATCCTGCGCAGGCTGTGTGTCCGGATTTAAATAAAGGGCTATTCTCCATATTTTTCCTTAAGCAGTTCGGGTTTTAAGTCAATAAAATCCGAGTTGACCTCCTTAGCAGAGAGCCTTCTGAATATTTCATGTATGCTTTCCAGGGTGATATCCCTTCCGCCTAACCCGGCGACAAAGCTGCTGACCACTTTCGGGCCCTTCTTTTTCCCGTAAAATGCCGCTTTTATTTCAACGGCAACAGGGGCGTAAGCGCCCAAGGAAACCGCTTTGTCTAAAACCGCTACCTTAGCTACATTTTTCAGGGTTTCATAGACCCTGGCGTATGGAAATGGGCGATAGGTAATAATGCGCAGCAGGCCGACCTTCTTGCCTTTCTGCCGCTGTTCATCCACCGCTTCCTTGATCGTGCCGCAAACCGATCCCATGGCAACAATCACCTTTTCGGCATCCTTGAGCTGATATTCTTCAACCAGCAGGTCTTTATAGTCCCTGCCGAAAACCGAATTAAACTCCTTGCTTATATCGGATAAATAACCCAGGGATTCCTTCATTGTCTCCTGGATGGCAAAACGCGTTTCCATATA
>Ga0172370_10002530_pt1 | contig 26284 bp, 26 predicted proteins | sample LakKiv5m_FD_114538 | JGI IMG/M metagenome (GOLD analysis project Ga0172370, IMG submission 114538) | Freshwater microbial communities from Kabuno Bay, South-Kivu, Congo - kab_022012_11.5m | ecosystem: Environmental > Aquatic > Freshwater > Lake | place: Democratic Republic of the Congo...
ATTAAAAATAGAAGATAGAATAACAATTTTAAATAATCTAGAACATATGAAATTGATGGAGATAATAGCTGGGTGTAAATTTTTTGTTTTACCTTCTATTTCGGAAATAAGTCCTAATTTAGCGCTAGAGTGTCTAAATATAAAAAGACCCATTTTAATTACAAAAGAGACAGGTATTAATAAAGAATTAATGGAAAATTTAATCACAATAAATCCATTATCCGATAATGATTTGGTAGAAAAAATTAAATATTTGTTAGTACCAGAAAATTTAGAAAATTATATAAAAAAAATTAATAATATAAAAATTGCAAAAGTTGAATGGAAAGAAATTGCAGAAAAGCACATAGAAATATTCAATCAATTTATATGAAGAGTATATTATTAATTAATCCTAAATTTAATATCGCTAAAGATAATTATGACAGTTCAATTTCAGTCGGACTTTTAAGTATAGGTACCTATCTTGATTTTAAGGGAGTTAAAATAAAAATAATAGATGCTGCCAGGCAGAAAGATTTTAATGAATTATTTAAAAAAGAAATATTGAATTACGATTTTGTTGCTTTTTCTGTTATGACAACCCAGATTCCCAGCGCTCTAAATTTAAGTAGTATTGCTAAAGAAATAAATCCGCAAATTAAAATTATCTGGGGAGGTTCGCATCCAACTTTTTTTATAAAAGATACCGTATCACATCATTTAATTGATATAGTTAGTTTCGGAGAAGGAGAGTTAACTTTATTTGATTTAGCTTCAGAAAAAAAATTATCTGAAATTCCCGGCATAGCATATAAAGAAAATAATGAAATTATAATTAATGAAGAAAGATTATTGCATGAACCATCTGAAATGCCTTTATTTAATTGGGATCTTGTGTCTAGGGAAATATTAGATAATTTAAATTTAATTCCTTCTCTAACTTCAAGAGGATGCCCACATAGATGCACATTTTGTATAAATGCTATTTTAAAAAACAAATGGAGACCTAGGACTGTGGAGCAGGTTTTAGATGATTTAAATATCATTAAAAGCAAAGAATATTTTAAAGGAAAAAAGTTAAGATTTTGGGATGAAAATTTTTTTGTAGATATGAATAGAGCAAAAGCTATAATAGATGGAATGATCGCCAATGATTTTAAAATTCCTTGGGAAACAACTGTGAGAGCAAATTATTTAAAAGAGGGTATGATTGGAGAAGAATTTATAACAAGGCTTAAAAAGTCTGGTTGTTATTTATTATCTTTTGGTGCTGAGTCAGGAAGCCCAGAAATATTGAAAAAAATTAAAAAAGATATCAGCCCGGATGAAATAATTAATTCAGCTAAAATCTGCCTTAAACATGATATAATTCCACAATATTCATTTATGATAGGCCTACCGGGAGAAACAAAAAAAGATATGATGATGACCCTAAATTTAATTGATAGATTAATAAAATTAAGTGATAAAGTACAAATATTAGGTCCGCAGGCATTCCGACCATATCCAGGTTCTGAACTTTATGAAGAATGCTTGAAAGCGGGTTGGAAGGAGCCGGATACATTAGAAAAATGGTCTCATCTAATAGAAAACGAATTAAGCTATTTAACTGTTCAAAATTTTCCCTGGGTAAAAGATAAAAGTTTTGTTGAGTCAATAGAAGCTTATGTACGATTCGGAGCACATAGTATTAAAAGCGCCCTAGGTTCAAGTATTAAAGCCCAAATGTTACTAAAATTTGGATTCATTTTACTATGCAAACTACGCTGGAAATTAAAATTTTTTGCTTGGCCAATTGAATTTAAAATAGCTAAAAAATACGTTGTTAATAATTAAATATGAAAGTGCTTTGCCTTGGAACAGACAATTCAATATTAAAAGAAGGTTCACCTTTAAGGATCAGGTCTTTAGAATACTCAACTATAGTAGAAAAATATTATGTTTTAGTACCAAGCAAAGAAAAAGCAGATATAATTTTATCTGATAGCGTGAAAATTTTTGGATCGGGTGGAAAAAATAAAATATATAAACTAGTAAAATTATATAAAATTTCTAAAAGAATTTTAATGAGAGAAAAATTTGATATCATTTCAGTTCAGGATACATATTATATAGCTTTAATCGCTTATTTTTTATCAAGAAAACATAAAATCGGTTTAGAAATTCAGGTTCATGGTTTTGAAAAATTTTCCGGTTTAAGAAAAGCTTTAGCTAAATATATTCTTCCTCGAGCAAATTCTATTAGATGTGTCAGTCAAAGACTAAAAAGAGAATTAATATTAAATTTTAAAATTGAAGAGGAAAAAATAACTGTGGTCCCGGTATATGTTGAGCCGAAAATAGTAGAGTATAAAAGAGAAAAAAACTCCGATGAAAATTTTATTTTTTTAACAGTCGGGAGGTTGGTTAAAGTTAAAAATATAAGTATGCAAATAGAAGCCATGGCTGAAGTTATTAAAAAATATCCCAAATCCGAATTATGGATAATTGGTGACGGAAAAGAAAAAGAAAATTTAAAATTTAAAATTAAAAATTTAAATTTAGAAAGTAATATAAAATTATTAGGTTGGCAGGAAAATTTAGATAAATTCTATAATCAAGCAGATGCTTTTTTATTAACTTCTAATTATGAAGGTTGGGGGATGGTTGTGATAGAAGCCGCATTTAATAAATTACCTATTATAATGACAAGTGTCGGTTGCGCTGATGAAGTAATAAAAAATAATATTAGCGGAATTATAATGCCTAATAGAGATAAAAACAAGTTATTAGAAGCAATGGTTAAAATAATTGAAGACAAAAATTTAAGAATAAATATAGGAAGAAATGCATATAAAACAGTAATTAGTCTTCCAAAAAAAGAACAAATTCTTAATTTATATATAATAAGCTGGAAAAAGGCCTTAAAAAAATAATTTATGAAGGATATAGTTTTAATTCCCACTTATAACGAGAAAGAAAATATAAAAAATATTATTGAAGATATATTTAGATTATATCCAAATATTAATATTAAAGTGATTGATGACAATTCAAATGATGGAACCGCTCTTATTGTAGAAAAATTAATAAATAAATATAAAAATTTATCTATTTTAAAAAGAGAAAAGAAAACTGGATTAGGTGAAGCTTATAAAGATGGAATAAAGAAAATTTTACTTGATAGTGATATAGGGTCGGTTATTACCATGGACGCCGACGGTTCTCATCAACCGATTTATATAAAGATATTATTAGAAAATATAGTAAATTATGATTTAGTTATTGGTTCGAGATATATTAAAGATGGTGGTGTTTCTGACTGGGGTTATATAAGAAGAATTTTAAGCAGATTGGGTAATATTTATTCAAAGTTTTTAACTAAATCTAAGATAAATGATTTAACTGCAGGTTTTATATGTGTAAAAAAAGATTTACTTGAAAAAATTAAATTTGAAGAAATAGCTTCAAACGGTTATGCATATCAGATTGAATTTAAGAATTACTGTGAGAAAAAATTACTTGCTAAGTTTATTGAGATTCCGATAATTTTTAAAAGTCGTTTTGGGGGTGAATCAAAAATGTCGAATCAAATTATTAGTGAAGGACTAATAACCCCTATAAAAATATTTTTTAAAAAAATTTGATTAAATATTTATGAAATTATTGATTATTACACAAAAAGTAGATTTAAACGATGATTTATTGGGATTTTTTCATAATTGGTTAAAAGAATTTTCAAAACGTTATGAAATTATTACTGTAATATGTCTTGAAAAAGGAGAGTATAATTTACCAAACAATATAAAAGTATTGTCTTTAGGGAAAGAGAAAGGAAATAATAAAATAAAATATATATATAATTTTTATAAAATTATATGGAGTGAAAAAGGCAATTATGACGGTGTTTTTGTTCATATGAATAAGGAATATATAATATTAGGAGGTTTATTGTGGAAATTAATAAATAAAAAAATATATTTTTGGTATAATCATAAAAAGGGCAATATTTTATCTAAAATAAGTGGTGCTTTTGCTAATATTATTTTTTTTACATCTCCTTACTCTTATTTTTCAAAAAACAAGAAAGCTAGAATGATGCCAGTTGGCATTGATACCAATATTTTTAAAAAATTAAATAATATTATAGAAAAGAAAAATTCTTTATTATTTATTGGGAGATTATCCCCAGTAAAGAATCTAGAAATTATAATTAAAGCAGTAAAAAATTTAGATTTAAAAGGAATAGATTTTATTTTAAATATATATGGCAATCCTGGGTTAAAAGATAAAATATATTTTGAAGATATAAAAAAAATTTCTTCTGACCTAGAAAAAAAAGGGAAAATTAAATTTTTAGGCAATGTTCCTAATTATAAAACCCCGGAAATATATAATAAGAATGAAATATTCATTAATTCAACTAATTCCGGATCACTTGATAAAACTATTTTAGAAGCTATGAGTTGCGGCAAATTAATTTTGGTTTCCAATAATTCATTTAAGGGACTGATAGACGACATTTTTATCTATAAAGAAAGGGATGAGATTGATATGGCTAAAAAAATTGTTGATTTGTTAAAACTTGATAAAAATAAAAAAAATAATTATGGAGAAAAATTTATTAATTTTGTTAAAAAAAACCACAGTTTAAGTTTTTTAATGGAAAAAATATTTGAAATTATTTGATTTTATGGAAAATATAAAGCCAATAAAACCATTAAAAATTTTAATTATTTCTTTTGACTTAAGGGATATATATTCAGAAAATCATGACGAATTAATCCGAAAGTTAAAAAGAGACAGATTGAATCCTGAAATTAACAGTTTTTTCTTTTTAAGCTGGTCAAATAAAACGTACTATAAAAAAATTAATAATTTTGAAACTCAGCATTTAAAGGCATTTAAATTAAAATGGCGTTTAATTTACGATTTTTTATCGATTTTTTTAACACCCTTTATTTTAAAAAGAAAAAAATTTAAGCCAGACGTAGTATTGATTTATGATTTTCCGTTTATCTTTTCAAGCATAATTATTAAAATTTTATGGAAAGTCAGAATAGTATTATTGGTATCATCGCTTCCTTCTAGTCTAGTAAAAACCAGAAAGTTATCTAAAGTTAAATATATTTATCAAAACATATGCGAATTTTTAGGAAAATATTTTGTAGATTATTTTTTTGTTATCAGTGAGGCAACTAGAAAATATGTTGAAAATTTAAAAATTAATAGTCTGAAAATAAAAAATATTTCCCTTGATATTATAGAGAGAGATAAAGATTTTATTATGAAATCAGAAAAGGGAAAAATAAGGAAAAAGTATAATATTGAAGGTTCAAAAAAAATTATATTATCAGTTGCCAGGCTGGAAAAAGAAAAAGGTTTGGAGAGATTGATAGATAATTATAACAACCTTGAAAACAATGAATTAATTTTAATTATTGTTGGTACTGGTATTTTAGAAAAGCAGTTAAAGGAAAAGGTGAAAATATTAGGGATAGATAATAGAGTAATTTTTGCCGGCGATATATCCAGGGAAGAAATTTGGGATTATTATAATGATGCTGATGTTTTTATTTTACTTTCTTTGTCCGAAGGGTTAGGATTAGTTTTTTGGGAAGCTATGTATGTGGGGGTGCCGGTAATCGGGAGTAAAGTCGGGGGAATAGTCGATACTATAGGTTTAAATAATGAAAGGGGGATGATATGGGAAAGGGGCTCGGATGATTTTAAAAATAAAATAAAATTTTGCTTAGAAAATTCAGAAATAAAAAATGAGATGATTAAAAATGCTAAAAATTTTGTTGAGATGAAAATTAAAGATAAAAATAATATAAATTCATTAATATAAAAATATGCAGGAAAATAATTTAGAAAAAATATATTATAAGCGCAATTTTTCTAGGCTAAATTCGGCTGGGCAATATGCGAAGGAAAGAGGCGGTATGTTTTCCCGTTGGATAGGAAAAAACAAGAAAGTATTGGATATTGGCTGCCGTAGTGGTCTGCTAACAAAGTATTTTTCGCAAGGTAATGATTTAGTCGGGGTTGATATAGATAAAAATGCTTTGGAAATTTTTGAAAAAGAAATAGGCGGAAAAATTTTTAACATTGATTTAAATAACGAGTGGCCTTTTGAAAGAGAAATATTTGATTCAATAGTCGCCAGCGAAGTCCTTGAGCATCTATATAAACCCGAATTAACAATAATTAATATTAAAAATTCATTAAAAAGCGATGGTATTTTTATAGGTTCTGTTCCAAATGCCTTTAGTTTTATAAACAGAATAAGGCTTTTTCTAGCTAAACCAGAAAAAACAGCCTTAGCTGACCCGACACATGTGCACCAGTTTTCCTATAAGGAATTAGAAAAATTATTAAAAAAATATTTTAAAGTAGTAGAATTATACCCTTTAATAAATCCTCGCTTTCAAATATTATCAAGAATTTCTCCTTCATTTTTTTCTTTTTTAATAATATTTTATTGCAAAGAACCAGTTAACGTATGAAAATTTTATATATAGTAAATGTTAGAATTCCCACGGAAAAAGTGCATGGCTTTCAAATAATGAAGATGTGCGAGAATTTTTCTTTGCAAAAAATTAATGGCAATAATATTGAAATTGAATTTATAGTCCCGCGTAAAATTAATAAAATTAAAGAAGATCCATTCGATTATTATAATATTAAAAGAAATTTTAATATTAAGTATTTGCCAAGTATTGATTTAAATTTATATAATTTTGGCAAGATTATATCAAAAATAGGTATGATAATTCAGATGATTAGCTTTTTATTGGTAACAAGATTTTATTTATTATTTAAAAAGTATGATTTAATATATACAAGGGAGCAGGAATTCGCCGGTATTTTTTGGGAAAATTACATATTAGAAATTCATAATTTTCCGGAAAGTCCTTCCTCTTTGCATAAAAGATGCTGGTCAAAAGCTAAAGCGCTAGTAGTCTTGACCAGTTTAATAAAAAAAAGGTTAGTTGAATATGGCATTGACGAAAAGAAAATATTGGTCGCCCCTGATGCAGTTGATTTAAATATTTTTGATATAAATATTTCTAAAGAAGATGCAAGAAAAAAAATAAATTTTCCCAAAGATAAAAATATAATATTATATACTGGCAGTTTTTATTTTGATTGGAAGGGAATAGACATACTTTTACAAGCGGAAAAATTTTTAGATGATAATTATTTAATAGTTTTAGCCGGTGGAGGAAAAAAAGAAATTGAGAAAATTAAAAAAATATATAATACGAAAAAAATATTATTAATAGAGAGAAGGCCAAATAAAGAAATACCAATATATTTAAAATCAGCGGACATACTAATTTTGCCGAATAAAAAGGGGAGTAAAATTTCCGAAGAATATACCTCACCTTTAAAATTATTTGAATATATGTCTTCAAAAAGACCCGTCATAGCTTCTAGTTTGCCGTCAATAAGGGAAATTTTAAATAAAAATAATTCGTTTTTAATTGAACCGAATAATCCGCAAATATTAGCTGAAGCTATAATAAAAGTTTCTAAAGATGATATTTTTTCAAAAAAAATATCAAATAAAGCTTATGAAGATGTAAAAAAATTTACCTGGCAAAAAAGAGCTGAAAATATTATTAATTTTATTGAAAAAAAATGAATAGAAATTTATTAACAAAGAAAATTACCAGAGAAAAAATAAATAAATTTATTGCAAAGCATAAATCAGACAAACTAACCCTTGATCTTGGCTGTTCTAACAAACCTAATTATAAAGGATTTTTTCCTAATAGGATAGGTCTTGATATAAAGAGTGGAGAAGGTATTGATGTTGTAGCTGATGCTCACAATCTTCCTTTTGAAAATGAAAAATTTGATATTATATTATGCACCGAAGTTTTAGAGCATTTGCATTCCCCCCATATAGCCGTTTCCGAAATGAAAAGAGTTTTAAAAAAAGGTGGTTTATTAATATTAACTACTAGATTTATTTTCCCCATACATGATGCTCCGAATGACTATTATAGATTTACAAAATATGGGTTAAAATACTTATTTAATGATTGGGAAATAATTGAATTAATTGAAGAAACAAATACTAAGGATACTATAGCTGTTTTGTTGCAAAGAATTGGCTATCAAACAAAAATGATTTTTAATTTATTTAATAAATTTTTAATTTTTTTATTTGCCAAAATTTTATACTATTCGCCTAATATTATTAAAAAGGAGTTTGGTGATATTGGTAAAAATATTAATGAAAATAATATAATGACGAGCGGTTATTATATAGTATGTAAAAAAAAATAATATGAAATTAATATACTGTACATCAATAGCTTTTTCTAATAAAGTGGCTAACAGAGTTCAAGTTAGAGCTATGTCAAAAGAATTTCAGAAACAGATCGGCGAAGGTTTTTATCTAGGTGTAAATTATAAAAATGTTGAAGATAAAGACATTAATATAATTTGTTTTAATAACAATAAAAGTTATATATTGGCCTGGAAGTATTTAAAATTTATAAAAAAAAATAAAATAGAAAATATTTATTGTCGCGAAGCAAGATTGTTATTTTTTATAATTTTATATAATAAAGCTTTCTTTCATCTTAAATTAAATTTTATCTATGAAATTCATTCTTTGCTGGAAAGAAATAATTTAGATTTTTTTATTGATAAATTTTTATCAAAAAATGTAAAAAAATTTATTTTTGTAACAAAGATTTTGCAGGGGAAATATATTAATAAATACAAAATTAATATTAATAGAACAATAGTAGCGCCCGATGCGGTTGATTTGGATATTTTTGATATTAATTTAACTAAAGATGAAGCTCGTAAAAAATTAAATTTACCTTTAGATAAAAAAATACTTGGCTACACTGGTAAATTTATGACTATGGGGATGGATAAGGGAATAATTGATATATTGAAAACAATAAGCATCATTAAAGATATAAATATTATTTTTATTGCGGTCGGTGGATCTGAAAAGGAGATCAAGTATTATAAAAATTTATCTCAAGAATTTAGAGTAGAGAAATATGTAAAGTTTTATGTGTCAACTAGTCAAGAAAATTTAGCAATATACCAAAAATCTTTTGATATTCTTTTAATGCCATTTCCCGAAAATAAGCATTATGCTTACTATATGTCCCCTTTGAAAATGTTTGAATATATGGCCAGCCGTCGGCCTATTATTGCCTCTGTTTTACCGTCAATAGGTGAGATATTAAATGAATATAATTCTTTATTAATTGAGCCTGACAACCCAGAAAAGCTGGCAAAGGCAATTGATTTTTTGCTAAGTAATAGAGAAATAGCTCAAAGGATTTCTAAACAAGCTTTTAAAGATGTAAAAAGCTATACTTGGGAAAAGAGGGTAGAAAAAATATTATTATTAATATAAATTGATACCTATTGACACCATTTGACACTTTATATATAATATATTTATAGTTATTTATTATTAAATATTTATATGGATCAAGAAATTAAACCAAATGCTGTTTACACGACAGAAGAAACAAGAGAAATTTTAAAAATAAGCTCAAGTACAATTAAAAGGATGCTTAAAAATGGGCTAATAAAAGCTAACAAAGTAGGAGGTCAATATAGAATATTAGGAAAAGAAATATTAAGATTAGTGTCTCCCGAGATTGAAAAGAAAGCTATTAATTCATATTTAAATATCAAGAAAAAAGTAGTTGATAAGATTAATAAATGGTAAATATGTTTTTAAAAAGAGTAAAAACATTTATTGAAATATTTTATAATGTTTATTTAGAACATAAAATAGCAATTTTGTTTTTAACATTTATTGGTTTTTTTAGTGCGATTTTAGAGGGCATAGGAATAAATTCTATAATACCTCTTTTTTCATTTGTTACTGGAAATACAGATAAAGGCAATGATATAATTTCAAGATTTGTTGAAAATTTTTTTAAATTTTTAAATATTGAATATAAATTAAAATATTTAATTATATTAATTGCTTTATTATTTATATTTAAAGCAATTTTATTTGTATTATCTGAATATATTAGAATAAAAATTACTGCAAATTATGAAGAAAAAATGAGAAATAATTTATTTAAAAAATTTTTAAAAACAGAATGGCCTTACTTATTAAAGCAAAAATTAGGGCATCTTCATACAGTATTAATGGTTAATGTCCAAACTAGTGCAAATATATTATCATATATAAGTAGTTTTATAATAATTTTTTCAGGATTAATAATATATATTTTAGTCGCTATAAATATTAGTTTTCGCATAACTTCATTTTCTTTGATATTAAGCGCACTTATTTTTTTTGGGATGTTGCCATTTATAAAAAAGCTGAGAAATTATTCATATAATTTAGAAAAAATTAATAGAAAGATCGGACATCATATTAATGAAAATATTTTTGGTTTAAAGACTATTAAAGTAATGAATGTGATAAAAGATGTAATTGAAGATGCAGAAAAAAATTTCAGAGAATTTAAAATAGTCAAAATTGTTAGTAGTATTTGGGAAGCTTCTTTGTCATCTATCATGGAGCCAGCAAGTTTAATTTTTGTATTAGTAATATTCTCTTATAGTTATAAATCTCCAAATTTTAATTTAGCTTCATTTGTAGCTGTTGTATATTTAATAAAGCAAATATTTTCCTATACGACAGCATTGCAAAAAAAAATTCTTTCTTTTAATGCTACGATACCATATTTTAAAAATATTTTAGATTATCAAAATCAAGCGGAACAAAATTTTGAAAAAGAAGGAGGAAAAAGCAAATTCATATTTAATAATAGCTTAGATTTCAATAATGTTACTTTTTCATATTTAAATAGAAAAAATACTTTTAACAAATTAAGTTTTAGCATTAAGAAAGGCGAAACCGTAGGTTTAATTGGACCTTCCGGAGCAGGCAAAACTACATTAGTAGATCTTATTTTGCGCTTGTTCAAGCCTGAAAAAGGCTCCATAAATTTAGATGGGATAAATATAGAAAAAATTAATTTAGAAGATTGGAGAAATAATATTGGTTATGTGTCGCAGGATATTTTTTTAATGAATGATACAATCGAAAATAATATTAGATTTTATGACGATAATATATCGGACGAATTAATTCAAGAAGTAGCAAGAAAGGCAAATATATATGACTTTATTCAGACTTTACCGGATAAATTTAATACAATAATTGGAGAAAGAGGTGTTGAATTATCAGTTGGTCAAAGACAAAGAGTTGTAATTGCCAGGGTGCTTGCAAGAAATCCTAATATTTTGATTTTAGATGAAGCTACTAGCGCTCTTGATAATGAATCTGAATTAAAAATTCAGAAAATTATAGAAAATTTAAAAGGAAAATTGACAATTTTCGTTATTGCGCATAGATTGTCAACATTAACAAATTCTGACAGATTATTAGTATTAGACAGAGGTATGGTTATTGAGCAAGGCAGTCCTCGGGATCTTTTGAAAGATGTAAATAGTTATTTTTATAAAGTGTATAATATTAGAAAATAATATTTTATGTATAATAAATTAAAATATAAAATAGTTGCAATAGTCGAGGCTCGCATGACTTCATCAAGATTGCCGGGAAAAGTTTTACTACCATTAGCTGGAAAGCCAAGTTTAGAAAGATTAATAGAACGTTTAAAACGAAGCAAATTTTTAGATGGAATAGTTATCGCTACTACTATTAATAAAACCGATGACCCAATAGTTGAATTAGCAAATAATTTAAGTGTAGGATTTTTTAGAGGCAGTGAATTAGACGTATTAAAGAGAGTTTTGCTCGCTTCTCAATCTGCAAATGCAGATATTATAGTAGAAATTACAGGTGATTGTCCACTTGTTGATTGGCGTTTAGTAGATAAGGGAATTGATGAATATTTTAAAAATAATGTCGATTATGCATCTAATATTATTAAACTTTCCTACCCAATAGGTTTCGACGTGCAAGTGTTTTCATCTAAAATATTATCTGAGATAGATAAAATTACTAATGATCCAAACGATCGTACCCATGTTTCATATTATATTTATAACCATCCAGAAAAATATAAATTATTTAATTGGAAGTCAGGAAAGGAAGATTGTTGGCCTGACTTAAGATTAACACTTGATGAAAAAGATGATTATGAATTTTTAAATATTATATTCGAAAATTTATTCCCAATAAATAATGATTTTTCAGCAAAAGATATTATTAATTTTTTAAAAAATAATCCTAAGTTATTAAATATTAATAAAAATGTTAGAAAAAAAGACCCAAGGGAAGGATAAATATAGAGCGGTCATAATTGGAGCTGGTAACATCGGCTCAGGTTTTGACTCTCCAAAAAGCAAAGAAATACTGACACATGCCCATGCTTACAGTAAACATTCCAGAACTGTCTTATCGGGTTTTTTTGATGTTAATAATAAAAAAGCTAAAAAAGCAGGAAAAAAATGGAATAGTTTAGCCTTTTCTAATATTGAAGACATGTTTAAAGTTGCCCCCGATATAGTTAGTATTTGCACTCCATCTGAAATACATTTCCAGACATTGTTAAAAGTATTAAAATATAAGCCAAAATTAGTAATTTGCGAGAAGCCTATTACATTAAAAATTAATGATACTCAAAAAATTATTAAAGAGTATAAGCAAGCCAATGTACCAATAATAGTTAATTATTTTAGACGTTATGATAAAAAAATGCAGGAGTTAAAAAAGGAAATTATAGAAAAAAAATATGGAGAAGTAATTTGTGCAAGTGGTATATATTCAAAAGGCATTTTTAACAATGGGTCTCACTTGATAAATCTTTGTCATTATTTATTTGGAGATATTAAAGCGTTATCTAGAAATTACGAAATAAATGATTATAAAAAAGATAAAAGTATTGCAGGATTTTTAATTTTTGAAAAATGTAAACAATTTCATCTAATGGTTGGTGATAATCGTAAATTATCTATTTTTGAAATTGATATTATTTTTGAAAAAAGTCGTGTACGTATATTTAATTTTGGTTTTAACATATCATATCAAAAAATTGAAAAAAATAAATTTTATAAAAATTATTATAACTTAGGAAAACCTAAAAATTTTAAAACTAATTTAGATAAAGCATATTTATCATTAATTGATAATGCTATAAATAATATTAAAAATAAGCAACCAATTAACAGCGATATATACAGTGCATTTAAAACGCAAAAAATTTGTGTTTCAATTAGTAAATTATAATTATATGTCAAATTTAGCTATATTAGGAGGAAAACCAGTAAGAAATAAATTATTCTCTGCTTATAAATATATAGGTGAAGAAGAAAAAAATGCAGTTTTGAAAGTAATGGATTCTGGAATTTTATCTCGTTATTTAGGTTGTAAGCATGAAGATTTTATGGGCGGAGAAGAAGTGAGGTCTTTTGAAAAAGAGTGGGCTAAATATTTTAATGTTAAACATGCAATAGCTGTTAATTCCTGTACCTCAGGACTCCAATGTTCAGTAGGGGCAATTGGAACTAATCCAGGAGATGAAATAATTGTATCTCCATATACAATGGCCGCATCAGCGACTGCGCCACTTTGGTATGGTGTAATTCCTGTTTTTGCAGATATTGAAGAAGATTATTTTTGCTTAGATCCAAATTCTATTGAGAAAAAAATAACTAAAAATACAAAAGCAATAATAGTTGTGGATATTTTCGGGCAAACTTATAATGTTGAAGCTATTAATTCAATCGCAAAAAAATATAATTTAATAATAATTGAAGATTGCGCACAAGCTCCTTATGCTAAATATAAAGGAAAATTTGCCGGCACTTTAGGGGATATAGGTGTATATTCATTAAATTATCACAAACATATACATACAGGTGAAGGCGGTATGATTGTGACTAATAATTATAAATATGCTGAGAAAATAAGATTAATAAGAAATCATGCAGAGGCAGTAATAGAAGAAAAAAACAAAGAAGAATTAGCTAATATGATAGGATTTAATTTTCGCATGACCGAAATTCAAGCCGCCATAGGGAGGGAGCAATTAAAAAAATTAAAAATTTTAGTTGAAGAAAGAATTAAAAATTGTAATTATATTTCAAGACAAATAGAAAAAATTCCAGGGATTAAAAAATGCAAAATTCGAAAAGATTCAATTCATGCATTTTATGAATTAGCTTTTTTATATGATGAAAAAAAGATCGGAATAAGCAGAAATAAATTTATAGATGCAGTAAAAGCTGAATTACCAGCAACTGAATTAAGAGAAACAGAAGGTACCCAAATTTCTTATGGATATGTAAAGCCTTTATATTTATTACCTTTATTTCAGAAAAAAATTGCTTTTGGAAATAAAGGCTACCCTTTCAATTTATACAATTATAAAAATATTAATTATGGCAAAGGACTTTGCCCTGTTGCCGAAAGAATGCATGAAAAAGAATTATTTACTGTTGGGCTCATGAGACCCCCAGCATTAAAAAAAGATTTAGATGATGTAATTAAAGCATTTAATAAAGTATATAAATTTAAAAATGAATTAATTTAAATATAATTATATGCGCAATCCATTTTTAGTCGGTGATAAAATTTATCTTCGACAGATTGAGGGAAAAGATTTAAATGAAAATTATCAATCATGGTTTAATGATTCGGAGATATGCATGTTTAATTCACATCATAGGTTCCCAAATTATAAAGAAAACATGCAGGAGTACTATAATAAAATAATTAAATCAAAAAATAATTTGATTTTAGCTATTGTAGACAAAGACAGTGATAAACATATAGGGAATATTTCATTGCAAAATATTGATTATATTAATAGATCTGCGGAACTGGCCATAATCATAGGCGACAAAGATTATTGGGGCAAGGGAATAGGAAAAAGCGCTTGTAAATTAATAATTAACCATGGGTATAGTTCTTTAAATTTAAATAGAATATTTTGTGGTACTTCTTCTGAAAATAAAGCTATGCAAAAATTAGCTGAAACAATAGGTTTTAAAAAAGAAGGGGTTTCCAGGCAAGCTATATATAAGAGTTCAAATTATAATGATGTAATAAATTACGGATTAATTAGATATGAGTATAAATAAAGAAAAAATAATTGTTGTCTGCAGTAGTAGCGGCAGTGCAGAAATATTATCAGCATATATTAAAGAAAATAAAAATAAATATGATTTTTTTTATTTAACAGTAAATCCAGCAAAAAAAATTTTTTTAAGAAATGGTTTCAAAAGTCATCAAATTTCAAACAAAAAAAATTTTTTAAAATTATTAAAAAATAATAATATAAAAATGGTTTTATTCGGGACAGGCTGGGTATTTTTATCATCAATAGAATTAGAATTAATTAAGATAACCAGAAAACAAGGAATTAAAAGCGTGTCTTTTATTGATCATTGGGTTAATTATAGAGAACGCTTTGGCTATCCTTTGAAAAATTGGAAAAATAATTTGCCAGATGAAATTTGGGCAGGGGATAAATATGCGTTTTTAATAGCAAAAAAATTATTTAATAAAATATTGCCAATTAAATTAGTTAAAAATCCTTATTTTAAAGAGATAAAAAATAAATATTATAAAACAAAAAAAATAAAAGTAACAATGTCATCTTAATTATAAGTCAACCATTTAAAGATTTAAAAGAATACAAACTTTTAGATGAAAAATTAAATTTTTTTTTAAAACATAATTACAAAAATAAAATTATTTTAAAACTTCATCCTTCTGAAAAAGGAAATAAATATAATTCAATATTATCTAAATATAAAAAGAAATTAGCAATATATATATCAAATAATCAGAATATAATTTTAGATATTAATAATTGCACTTATGCTATAGGGCATAACAGTATGGGGTTAGTAGTCGCTGATTTGTTAGGAAAAAAAGCTGTAAGTATTTTACTAAAAAAAGAATTTATATTGCCCCACAGAAGAATTATTAAGATAAAAAATATAAATTATTTAAATAAAATTATTAAATAAATAAATAAAAAATATGATTAGCATTAATAATAAAACAGTTTTAATTACAGGGGGAACTGGTTCATTTGGAAGTAATTTTGCAAGATTTATTTTAAACAATTTTAGTCCTAAAAAATTGATTATTTTTAGCCGTGATGAATTTAAACAATTTAAATTACAAAAAGAATTGAATGATGAAAGGCTTAGATTTTTTTTAGGAGATGTCCGCGATTTACAGAGATTACAAAGAGCCTTCAAGGGGGTTGATACTGTTATTCATTCTGCGGCTTTGAAGCAAGTGCCAACTTTAGAATATAATCCTTTTGAAGCCGTAAAAACCAATGTTATCGGTAGCCAAAACGTAATTGATGCCGCCATTGATCAAAAAGTTGAAAAAGTATTATTAATTTCTACTGACAAAGCCGCTCAGCCAGTAAACTTATATGGAGCGACGAAATTATGCGCAGAAAAATTGTTTATTAGCGGGAATTCTTACACAGCGGGTGAATCAAAATTCAGCTGTGTTCGTTATGGGAATGTTTTAGGAAGCAGGGGAAGTATTATAGAGCATTTAATAAAAAATAAAAAATTAGATAAAGTGCAAATAACAGATTTAGAAATGACGAGATTTTGGATTACATTAGAGCAAGCTTTTAATTTAGTTTTGTTTGCTTTGGAAAATATGGAAGGCGGGGAAATTTTTATTCCAAAAATTCCGAGCATGAAGATTATTGATTTGTTTGAAGTTCTTGCGCCAGACATTGAAAAAGAAATTATTGGCATAAGGCCGGGGGAAAAATTGCATGAGATTTTGCTTACCGAGCAGGAATCAAGACACTCCGTTGAATTAGATAATTATTATATTGTATTACCTCAGTTTTTAAATAAAGAAAAGTTTGAAAAATATTTAAGTATTGGGAAAAAGCCTGAAATAAATATTAGATTTGCTAGTGATACAAATAATGAATGGATAAATAAAGAAAATTTTGAGGAGTTAATAAATAAATTAAGTAATAATTTTTAAAATAGATAAAATAATAATTATGAAAAATATTAAAAAAGAAAAAAATGATTTTATATTTAAATATCAAAAAGGAGATGTAAATAAAAAACTTACTACTTATTTTGGTAATAATTTTAAAAAATATAGAAAGGATTTTAATAAGACACAAAATTATATTAAAACCAATTTTATTCCAGATTTTCCTCTAATGGTTTCTATTGAATTTGTTAATAGGTGTAATTTAAATTGTATTATGTGCTATAAAGATCACCATTCTGAAAGAAGAGCGGAATTAAATATCAGCGTAATAGATAAGATTTTGAAAGAGTGCAAGAATAATGGCATGCCATCGATTACTCTAGGTTTAGGTTCCGAAATTTTATTATATAAAGATATAGATAAAGTAATAAAAATGGTTAAAAAAGCAGAAATAATGGATGTTTTTTTCGCTACTAATGGTGTTTTATTAAATGATAAAATCATCAAATCTCTGGTTGATAATAAAATTTCAAGGCTTAGGATTTCTTTAGATGCAGCTACGGAAGAAACCTACAACAAAGTAAGAAGGGTCCCTGTATTAAAAAAATCCGAAATAAACATAAACAAATTAATTGAATATAGAAAGAAAAAAAATAGTTACTTGCCAATTATTCGCCTTTCATATGTAGTAATGGATATAAATAAGCATGAAACAGAGTTGTTTATAAAAAAATGGAAAGATAAAGTTGATTATATCGATTTTCAGAGATTTATGGATCATGGCCATATTGATAATTTAAAAAAATTAAATAAAAATGAAAATAAAATTATTAATAATTCTTTTTGTTCCCAGCCATTTTATAGCTTAAATATATGGTCCGATGGAAGCGTGTGCCCATGCTGTACTTTTTATGGAAAAAAATTAGTTTTAGGAAACATATATAAAGAAAAATTAATAGATATTTGGAAAGGGAAAAAATTAAAAGAATTAAGAGAACAAATTAAAAATAAAAAATTTAATATAATATGCCAGAATTGTTTATATTATAGGGACAGAAAATTAGTGAAAGAACAATTCGCATAAATTTATAGAAAGGGATAAATTTATGGAAAATTTAAATTTAAAAAATATAAAAATTGGTTCTAAAATTGTCGGCGAGGATTATCCATGCCTAATTATTGCCGATATAGGAGCTAATTTTGACGGTGATCTTGATAAAGCTAAAAGATTAGCATTGGCTGTTAAAGAAAGCGGAGGCGATGTAGTAAAAATTCAAAGTTTTTTGTCTAATAAAATCGTTTCCGGCAAAGGTTTTTCTTCTATGAATTTAAAAGGAGTCCATGGAAGCTGGGGCAGACCTGTTGATGAAATATTTAAAGACGCTGAATTTCCAAGAGAATGGCATAAAGATTTTTTTGATTATTGTAAAAGTATTGATATTGCAGTTTCTTCCTCGCCCTATGATTTTGAAGCAGTGGACTTAATGGATGAATTGGGAGTGGATTTTTATAAGATAGGTTCTGGAGACATAACCTGGCATGAAATTCTAGAGTATATTGCCAAAAAAAATAAACCAATAATTCTTGCAACTGGAGCTAGTACATTAGCAGAGGTTGATGAAGCTGTTCGCATTATTAAATTAACTGGAAACAAAAATTTAATTATTTTACAATGCATTACTAATTATCCATCAAAAATAGAAAGTGCTAATTTAAATGTTCTGAAAACATATAAAGAGGCTTTTAATTTAATTGTGGGCTATTCTGATCATACTCCCGGAGATATTGTGCCTCTGGGTTCAATTGCCTTGGGCGCGAAAGTAATAGAAAAACATTTTACTTTAAATAAAAAAGATAAAGGTCCAGATCACCCTCATTCAATGGATCCGGAAGAATTTGCTTTAATGGTTAAAAGAGTTAGACAAATGGAGTCTGCTATGGGTTCTTCTAAAAAAGAAGTAGTTCAAGAAGAATTTGAAACTGTAATTGTGCAACGTCGTTCTTTATATGTAAATTCTAATTTAAAATCAAACGAAATAATAAAAAAATATGATATTATTGAATTAAGACCTGCCCTTGGAATTTTACCCAGATTTAAAAATATTGTGATAGGACATAAAGTTAGGAGGGACATGGTCGCTGGTGAACCATTAAAATGGGAAGATTTAATATAAATATATGTTTGAAAAGGAAAAAATTTTAGCACTAGTATTAAGTGAACCTCCTAAAAAGGCTGATGCAATTGTTTTACTTGAGGGAGATGGATATTTTAGGGTTAAAAAGGCAATACAACTGTATGAGGAAAAATGGTCAAAAAAAATTATAGTAAGTGGAGGTATTATTAATTATGCTAACGGCAGTTACCCAAATTTATTAAATTTTTTGTTAAAAAAAGTACCTAAAAAATCAATAATTATTGAATCAAAGTCAAAAAACACAAGAGAACAGGCTGTTAATGTTATTTCCATAGCTAAAAAAAATAAATGGAAAAAAATTATTTTAATTGCATCCCACTATCATCAACTTAGAGCATTTTTAACATTTCTGAAAGTAATAGAAGAAAATAAAATATTAATACAAATAATAAATGCTCCAGCAACTGATTTGCCTTGGTTTGAAAAAAATAAATGGGGCAGAAGAATAGATTTATTTAGCGAAGAAATAAATAAAATTACATTATATAAAAAGCATGTAATAAGTTATAAGAAAGCAATAAATTATCAATATTGGAAAGAAAATAAAAAATAATAATATGAATTTGGAAAAAGCGAAAAAAATAATGAATATAAATTTCATCGGGCCAGATGAATTAAATAAAATTTCCGATAAAATAAATATTAAGGATTATTTTATTAATAAACATAAAATACCACGAATTCCTTATAATGAAGATATTTTAAAAAGCAGTGCAGAAGATTTTATTTTAATATTAGGAATTCCATATACGAAAGATGGCAAAAAAATGACCATTATAAATATGCGTAATTTTTTTGGATTTAATCCATTGAAAAAAGAGCCTTGTTTTTATAATCAAGATTGGTATTTAAATGAATTTTTTTCTAATAAAGAAAGCCTAAAATTTAAGTGGTATTTAATTAAAAAAAATATTATTAAGGAAACTAGAGGTATAGAACCAGACAAAATAAAATATAAATTAAATAAATCAGAGAATTTTCCATCCGCGGTACTTTCGGTCTATACATTTTTTGTTTATTATTTTCACAGTAAAGGTAAAATTTTATGGGAAAATGATTTTTTATGGTGTAGAGATAAAGACATTAACGGCGATAGAATATATGTTGGGAGGTATAAGGATCCTGAAAAAATTAATAAAAATGGATTTAATATTCACCGACATCTTTCAATTAGGCAATGTTATGGAGCAATAAAACAAATTATATGATTATTGCAATTATACAAGCAAGAATGTCTTCGACAAGACTCCCAGGCAAAGTCTTAAAAAAAATATCAGGTAAGACATTATTGGAAATATTAATTGAAAGGTTAAGATATTCTAAAAAATTAGATAAAATAATTATTGCAACTAGTTTTAATAAAAAAGATAGAGCGATAGTTAAACTTGCAAAAAAAATTAAATGTTCATATTTTGTCGGCGATGAAAATGATGTTCTTGATAGATTTTATAAAACAGCAAAAAAATTTAAAGCTGATACTGTTGTGAGGATTACCGCTGATTGCCCGTTACATGACCCGGAATTAATTGATGATATAATAAATTATTATTTAATGAATAGAAAAAAATATGATTATGTAAGCAATGTAAATCCTCCAACTTTTCCCGACGGTTTTGACTTATGGGTTTTTTCTTTTAAAACTTTAGAAAAAGTCTGGGAAAATGCTAAGTTAAAATCCGAAAGAGAACACGTCTGCCCGTATATTTGGAAAAATAAAAAAATGTTTAAGATAGGACATTATAAATCTAAAATTAATTATTCAAATTTACGTCTAACAGTTGACGACAGAGATGATTTTAATGTTGTAAGAAAAATATATCAGAAATTATATAAAAAAGGAAAAATATTTAAATTTGATGATATAATAAATTTAATAAAAAAAAATCCCGACTTACTTAAAATACAAAAGGGAAAATTTAGAGATGAGGGTTATTCAAGATCAATTAAAGAGGATAAGGAATTATTTAAAATTAAAAAATACAAAAGTCAAAAATTTATTATTAAAGGAAAGCAGATTTATTTAAAAAAATTAAATAAATATAACGCTACAAATAAATATTGCTCATGGTTAAACGATAAAGAAGTTAACAAATATTTAGTTAATAAGTATCGCGAAGGAAGGAAAGCTACTATTAATGAAATAAAAAAATATATACATGAAAAAAATAATAATTCAGGATGTTTTTTATTTGGGATATTTTTTAAAAATAATAATAAGCATATTGGTAATATAAAATTAGAACCAATTGATTTTAATAAAAAAAATGCAATAACTGGAATTCTAATTGGAGATAAAAAATATTGGGGCAAAGGAATCGCCTCCGAAGCTATTAAATTAGTAATTAATTTTTCATTTAAAAATTTAAAATTATCGGAATTAAATCTTGGTGTTTTGCCGGAAAATAAATCAGCCATTAGGGTTTATGAGAAAAATGGTTTTATATTAGATAAAATTAAAAGGAAATCCATAAAATTAGAAAATAAATTGTATGATAATTATTTAATGAAATTAATTAATCATAATAAATAAAATTATGAAATCAAATATAAAAAATAATGTTTTAACTCCCGATATTGCTTCCATACGTTTTCAGACTGACGAAGATAAAAAACGAGCTAAAAAAATACTTAAAGATAAAAGAATAATCGCGGGTAAAGATATTATAATTAAAGACGGAGTAATTTTTAATTTAACAGATAATGCCAAGATGAAGATAGGTGACGGATGTATGTTTAGAGGATGTGAATTTTTACTTACAAAGCCGCACCCTAATTTAATAATAGGGAAAATGGTTGCCATAGAAAGGAACAGTATAATATGCTGTAAAGAGAAAGTGGAGATTGGTGATTACACAATGATAGCTCCATTTTGCCAAATAATAGATCATAACCATGGCACAAGACGTGGTATATTAATGAAAGATCAACTAGCTATTATTAAGCCTATTAAAATAGGAAAAGATGTATGGGTAAGTTCTGGCGTAAAAATTCTTGCAGGCGTTACAATCGGAGATGGTGCAATAATAGGAGCGAATGCCGTAGTAACTAAAAATATTCCTGCTAATGCTATAGCAGTAGGAGTGCCGGCAAAAGTAATAAAATATAGACAATAAATATATGAATAAAGGTATAAAATTATGGAATAAAGCAAAAAAAATAATCCCAGGTGGGACGCAATTATTAAGCAAACGTTCAGAGTTGCATTTACCAGAGCAATGGCCTTCGTATTTTAAAAAGGCTAAAGGTGTTGAAGTTATAGATTTAGATGGAAATAAATATATTGATATGTCATATATGGGGGTTGGACCTTATATACTTGGGTATGCCGATGATGATGTAAATAGAAAAGTTAAAAAAGTTATTGATGACAGTAATGCTAGCACATTAAATTCACCAGAAGAAGTTGAGTTAGCAGAATTGCTTATTAAGCTTCATCCTTGGGCCGGCATGGTACGTTATGCAAGAACAGGGGGCGAAGCCGTTGCTATTGCTATAAGAATTGCAAGAGCACATACAAAAAAAGATAAAATTGCCTTTTGTGGTTATCATGGTTGGCATGATTGGTATTTATCAGCAAATTTATCGAATAAAAATAATTTAAAAGGCCATTTGTTGCCTGGTCTTAGCCCGAAAGGTGTACCAAGGGCGTTAATTAATACAACGATCCCTTTTTATTATAATAAAATTGAACAACTTGAAAAAATTATTTCAAAAAATAGAATTGGTATAATAGTAATGGAGCCTTCAAGACACAAAGAACCAGAAAATGAATTTTTAAAAAAAGTAAGAAATTTAGCTAACAGAAATAATATAATTTTAATTTTTGATGAAGTCTCATCTGGCTTTAGAAGAAATATCGGTGGTGTTCATTTGTTATATGATGTCATTCCTGATATAGCAGTATTTGGAAAAGCTATGAGTAATGGTTACCCAATGGCTGCTATAATAGGGAAAAAAAAAGTAATGAAGGCGGCAGAGGAAACATTTATAAGTAGCACTTACTGGACTGAAAGAATCGGTCCTGTAGCAGCTATTGCAACTATTAAGAAATTAAAGCAAAAGAACGTTCCCGCACATATAGATTTAATAGGAAAAAAGATAGGTGAAGGCTGGAGAAGATTAGCTAAAAAACATGCTTTAAATATTAATGTCAGCGGACCAAATGCATTAATTAATTTTAGTTTTAATTATAGCAATGCTCAGGAAATTAAAACATATTTTGTACAAGAAATGCTTGAGCAGGGGTATTTAGCTTCAACTATTGTATATATAAGTTATAGCCATAAATTTAAACATTTAAAAAAATATTTAGAATCAGTCGATAAAGTTTTTTATAAAATAAAAATTTTTCTTGACGAAGGAAGTATAAGGACAAAATTAAAAGGGTCTATTGCCCAAAAAGGTTTTAAAAGATTAACTTAAATATTATTAAATATGCCGAGAGAATTAAATGAAAAAAAAATTATAATATTTCAGCAAAGAGGTTGGGCTAAAAATGTCGGCTATTATTTGGCCGAAAATTTGCATAAAGAAGGGTGTCAACTAGCTGCGTTAACTTTAAAGAAATTAGCTCATCGAATTATAACCAGGCAAGAAAGTGCAAAATATGAGTATATTATAAATATCGATGATATTTTTGATAATCCAAAAAAATATTTAGGGAATGAGAAAATAACTTTAGAAGAAATATGTAAAGAATTAAACATTGATTCAGTCTGGCCAATGTTATATAGTAATAGATTATTTTCCCGTTCTTATAAAGATAAATTTTATTATAGTTATAAGCAAAATGTTTCTGATGAGTTTATTATTACCTATGTTAAAGCCTATTATAAAGTAATCAGGGATCTATTTATAAATTTTAAACCAGATGCCGTTTTTACAGCAGCCTTTGTGTATGAAGGTCATACAATATTAAATTTGTTTGCTAATAAATATAATATCCCAATTGTTTCTATTACCGACTCAAGAATACCAGGTTATTATGTTTTTACAAATGACTATTTAGACAGGAAAAGTCCATTGGTTGATAGATTTAATGAATTAAATAATGGTAGTGCCTGTTCAAATAATATAGAAAAGGCAAAAAAATTTATAGAAGAATTTAGAAAAAAGCTTGTACAACCTGATTATGCGGTTGATCAAAACAAAAAAATAAGTATATTTAAAAAAATTAAAAGTGAATTATCACCTTTTAAGCGTATGTTAGAATGGTATACAAAAAATAGTACATCAGAAAATTATATAAAAAGTGTTGGGGCTACTATTGACTATAAGCCACCAAAAATTATATTACGAGATCATTTTTGCCAAAAAAAATATTTAAAATATGCTAAAAATTTTAAATATTATTCAATTGATAAAATAGATAAATTTATTTTTTACCCTCTGCAATTTACTCCCGAAGGAAGTGCTGACTTAAGATGCCCTTTATATAATAATCAACTAGAAATAGCTCGTCAAATTTCAATGTCTCTTCCCGATGATTATACCCTCGTGGTAAAAGAACACCCAGGCATGGTAGGTCTAAGATCGCCATCATATTATGATAAAATTTCAAATACATTAAATATTAAACTTATTGATTATAAAATATCATCGGAAGAAATTTTAAAAAAAACTAGCATGGTAATAAGTTCATATGGGACAGCACTTTTTGAGGCCGCTTTTTATTGGAAGCCGGCAATTATTTTAAGTGAAGCAAAATTATTTACTTTATTGCCTAATGTTTTTAAACATACTGATATTTCCACGTTATCAAAAAAAATTAAAGAATTATTAGTAATAAATCTTAAAACTAATGAATATGAAAAGCAATTAGAAAATTATATTTCTGCCGTTTTTGATGTTGGGTTTTCCGTTAATTATAGAAAAATATGGTATGAGGGGGAGTCAAAAACTAGAGAGCAATTAATTGATTTATTTATTAACGAAATTAATAAAAAAATAAATGAAATATAATAAGATTTTAAAACTAATAAAAATAATTTATTTTTTCAAAAATCCTTTTGTAGTTATCAAATTTGTAAGAGGAAATTTTGAAAAAGGAAAGCCTGTCATAATAAAACCCAGAAAGAATCAACCATTTTTAGTGTCCAGATATGGAGACCGATGGCTAATTGATAAGATAATTAATAAAGGTAAGGTCAAATTATATTTTGATCCAAATGATAAACAAAAATATATTATTGAAAATAATATATTATTAAGACAAGGCACATCTGACACATTTGTTTTTAAAGAAATATTTATTGATGAGTGTTATAAAAAAAGTATTAGCGAATTAAATAAAAATAGTATTGTTATTGATATAGGTTCTCATATTGGACTATTTAGTTTATACTGTAGTCCTAAATGTAATATTGTTTATTCATACGAAGCTCATATAGAAAATTATAACTTAGCTATTAAAAATATAAAAAGAAATAATATTATAAATATTAAACCAAATAATTTAGCAGTATGGTCTAAGTCAGGGGAGAAAGTTAATATATCAGACTCAGAAGGATCACAAACTGGGGAACACACAATAAAATTAAATAACGATTTTAATGAAAAAAATTTTTTGGTAAAAACAATATCTTTACAAGATATTTTTTTAAATAATAATTTAAAATATTGTGATTTATTAAAAATTGATATTGAGGGTGCAGAATATGAAGTCTTATTCTCCGTCCCGGATGAAATTTATGGCAAAATAAATAGTATTTATATCGAATATCACCCCGATCTAAAAAATAAGAAAAACAAAGAAGATTTAATAGGTTTTTTGGAGAATAAAAAATACATTTTAGAAGTTAATAAAATTAATGATTTAGTAGGATTAATTTATGCAAGAAAATAAAAATAAAATAAGCTGTATAATACCTACCTGCAATAGAGAAGAGTTGCTTAAAAAATCAATAATTTCTATTTTTGAGCAAACAGTTAAACCGTTTGAAATTATTATTGTTAATAATGGAAATAAAAAAATTGAATTACCCCAAGAAATTTTTAATAAAGTTATTATTTATAATATAAACCAGAATTCGGGACCATCTAAAGCAAGAAATTACGGAGTCCTCAAATCTAATGGAGATTTTTTAGCTTTTTTAGATGATGATGATTTATGGAACATCAAATATTTAGAGAATGTATTAGCTGCTATTGAAAATGGAGTGGAATGTATTATTAGTAGATTAGATAGATTATTCAAAAATGGTGA
>Ga0172370_10002533_pt1 | contig 26265 bp, 24 predicted proteins | sample LakKiv5m_FD_114538 | JGI IMG/M metagenome (GOLD analysis project Ga0172370, IMG submission 114538) | Freshwater microbial communities from Kabuno Bay, South-Kivu, Congo - kab_022012_11.5m | ecosystem: Environmental > Aquatic > Freshwater > Lake | place: Democratic Republic of the Congo...
CAGCCCAACACACATCATTCATTTCATATTGGGCACTATCGAAATACAATCTTGGGAGAAGCACTGGCGCGACTCGTCGAATTCGCAGGCTTCGACACGATCCGCGCATCTTATCCCGGCGATATTGGTCTGGGTGTGATCACCATCTTGTGGGCCTACGATAAATTTTACAAAGGCCAGGAACCCTCTGGCATTCACGAGCGCGGACAATGGCTGTTGAAAATTTACGCCGAAGCGACAGCCATGCTCGAACCGAAAGGAAATGAAACGCCCGAAAAAAAAGCAAAGCGCGAAGCTTATGACGCCGAACGCCGCGAGATGTATCGCAAATGGGACACAGGCGACAAGTATGTGCGCGATCTATGGCTGAAGACGCGTGAGTGGAGTCTGGCTGAACTGCGCGACATCCTGCGTATTCTCGATGTCAAAATGGACGTCTGGTTCTTTGAATCGGAAGTGGATGAACCAGCAAAAGAAATTGTAGAAGAGCTGGTCAAGAAAGGCATTGCCGATGACGAACGCGCACAAGGCGGCGCGGTCATCATCAAGATCGATGAGAAGCTGGGACTGACCAAAGAAAAATATCGCACCAACATCCTCCTGCGCTCGGACGGCACGACACTTTATCTAACCAAGGATTTGGCGTTAGCCAAAGTCAAGTTCGAGCAATATCACGTTGACCGTTCGATCTATGTCGTGGACGTGCGACAATCCATGCATCTGCAACAGGCCTTTGCCATTCTAAAATTATGGGGCTTTCCGCAGGCAGAGAAGTGTTACCACCTCGGCTACGGATTCGTCAGCCTGCCCGAGGGCGCGATGTCAGCGCGGCGCGGACGCGTAGTGCTGTTCAAGGATGTGATGGATGAATCCATCCGGCGCGTGCTGGCAGTTGAATCTGAGAAGTCGCCTGACATGAGCGAAACTGAGCGAAAAAAAGTTGCGGAACAAATCGGGCTGGGAGCCATGGCGTATTCAATGTTATCGGTGGACAATAACCGCGACATCGTCTTTGAAATGGATGAGGCTTTGGCTTTCGATGGCCGCACCGGACCGTATATCCAAAATGCGCACGTGCGCGCCAACAGCATTTTGAAGAAGGCAAATGTTAAAGCCGCTAATCTTTCGTCCACGACTTTTGATTACGAACTGACCGGACATGAAATCCAGTTGATCGAGATCATCTCGCGTTTCCCGCAGACTGTGCAGCAGGCCGCCAACGAATATCGTCCGCTTGTGATGGCAGCCTACGCCTACGATCTGGCAAACACCTTCCACTCGTTCTATCATGCGGTGCCCGTCCTGCAGAGCGAAGACGAAAACGTGCGCGCCTCCCGTTTGGGACTGGTGGCGGCGGCAAGGCAGGTCATCGCCAATTCCCTGCGCCTGCTGGATATTCAGGCACCAGAAGTTATGTAGATTTCAGAAGCAGTCTGATGGTCGAGTAGCCCGTGTTCTTCGGGCATATCGAGACCATCATTATATGGGAACTTGTGGTCTCGATACGCCCCTCACTTCATACGGGGTTACTCGACCACCAATAAAAAACTTTCAAGGAGAATCTATGGCAACCAAAACGATCATCATGGGCGCGGCGGGACGTGACTTTCATAACTTCAACACGTTCTTCCGCGGCAACAAGGATTATGAAGTTGTGGCCTTCACCGCGACCCAAATCCCGGACATCGAAGGACGCCTCTATCCGCGCGAATTAGCGGGCGACCTTTACCCCAAGGGAATCCCCATCCGCGCCGAAGAGGAATTATCTGATCTGATCAAAAAGCACGGCGTGGAACAGGTTGTCTTCGCTTACTCGGATGTGCCGCATGAATACGTGATGCACAAAGCCGCGCTGGTCAATTCGCTGGGCGCGGACTTCCGTTTAATGGGAACGAAGTATACACAGGTCAAGTCGTCCAAACCGGTTGTGTCGGTCTGCGCTGTTCGGACAGGATCCGGCAAAAGTCAGACGACGAGGCGGGTGTCTCTCATCCTGCGCGAGATGGGATACAAGGTCGCGGCCATTCGCCATCCCATGCCGTATGGAAATTTGATCCGGCAGGAAGTGCAGCGCTTCGCGGATTACGATGATCTCGATGAGCACGAGACGACGATTGAGGAGCGCGAGGAATACGAACCGCACATTGACAACGGCGTAATCGTGTATGCCGGTGTGGACTACGAAAAGATTTTGCGAGCGGCTGAAAAAGAAGTTGATATCATTTTATGGGATGGCGGCAACAACGACTTCCCATTTTATGTTTCAGACTTCCAAATCGTCGTAGCAGACCCGCATCGTCCCGGACATGAGTCCATGTATTATCCCGGCGAAACAAACGTCCGCATGGCGGATGTATTCGTCATCAACAAAGTGGACACTGCCGACCCGGAGAACGTTATCAAGGTGCGCGACAATTTACATAGACTTAACCCGAGAGCAGTTGTGATCGAGGGCGCATCCCCACTATTTGTTGATAACCCCGAAGCCATCCGCGGCAAGCGCGTGCTGGTGATCGAAGATGGCCCAACACTGACGCATGGCGAAATGACCTACGGCGCCGGTTATGTTGCGGCTCGGCGTTTCGGCGCGAAGGAGATTGTTGACCCGCGACCGTTCGCGGTCAAGTCAATTGCGGCGACGTATGTCAAATATCCCAAGACTGGACCAATCCTTCCGGCTATGGGTTACGGCGAAGCGCAGATGCGAGACCTGGAAGCCACCATCAATAAATCGGATGTAGATTTGATCATCGTTGGCACGCCGATTGATTTGACGCGTGTGATCAAGATCAAGAAGCCTTATCAGCGCGTGAGATATGAATTGCAGGAGATCGGCCAGCCGACTTTGCAGGAATTGCTGATGAAGAAGTTTGGGAAGAAGAAATGAGCCAGTGAGCAGTTACCAGTGATCAGTGGTCAGTAAGTTAGGAAAGCGGGAGTCGGGTGATAGAATTCATCCGACTCTTTTTATTTATGGAGGCAGCAATATGAAAAAGATTTTATTCCCATTCATCATACTCAGTATTTTGTTGGCGGCTTGCGCGCCGCAATCTGCCCAGACTGCAATCGCACAAGCAACAACAACCGCTGAGGCGGCGACCGCACCAGCCCCAACCGCCGTTTCCGCCACACCGACCGAAACCGGTCCGAAAGTAGGAGACAAGATCATAAAAGACGGGATTACTTATACGTATATGGACGTTAAATCTTCGGATGGAAAGCACGAATATTTAGGATATTTTGGTCCGATAGCAGTGAACATTCCAACGTGGGATACGTCTGGTACGTATGCTCCTAGCTTAAATCCGGACGGGAATTCCGTGGCTAAAAATCCTGATGGAAGCACGAAGTGGCACAATGCAAGAAACATTGCGCCGGTAAATGTTTTGGTTGAATTAGGGGTTTTGGACGGGTCGTCATTAAGCATTACTCATCCGCCATTACCTCAGCCACCGCCGACTCAAAATCCTGTTTTCAGTAGTATCGTGTATACGGCGTTATTGAATAATTATTTTCATACTAAAATGCCAAATCCAACTAATGATCAATCTGATCTTTTTAACGCAAAATTAGACGCGGGTAAGATCACGTATACGATTACCGACGGAGCAAATACCTGGACGTTTCCGGTCTCACCCCAATCCGGAGCAACGATATATGTCATAAATCCCAAAAATGCGACGAAAGAAAACGGATTCAGATCATGGGCCGACGGAAAGCCTGGTGACCCTAATACGCATACGTTCGACACGGCATTTTGGGGTGTGGATAGTCATGGTATTATCGGGATGTTTGCGTCCGAGACGCCGATTCCAGGTTTAACCAAGTCTGAAAAAATGATGTTTACCTTATGGCATTTGGCTGTTGGTATGAATAATAGTGATGTAACCAACGTGGGTTTCAATGACCCTCTTTTTCAACAAGAACTACAATATGCGGACAAACCTCCATATCCGCAATTGAAGGTCTCTCCATAAGCTTGTAACACATCTACGGACTTGTACTTTTTCGTTGTATCTTCTACTCTAGCTATAGAGGTCGATTCGATTATTTTAGATATGCGGCGCGCTGATCATTTACTTTTTCGGCGTTGCATGGCTGGCCATCGTGCTTGGAAGTTTGAGCAAAGCCATCGTCGCGGGGCTGTTGCCATTTATCATCGGCGATATCATCAAGTTGATTTTGGCCGCACTGGTTTTGCCCGCCGAATGGAAAATAGTTAAATAATTTTTTATTCAGACTTCCATCTTGCGTAAACCGCCTGCGAGATCAAGCGTCCCGCCGACTTTTCGCGCGTCACCAATTCCCCACTTTCGACTTTGCCCTTGAATTTTGCCATGATCTCCTGCAAGGTCTGTCCAACATGGATAGCAGAAGCTTTGACCGCATACACTGTTACGATCATGAACAGCGGCTCCTCGCTCAAGATGGCGCGGCAATCTTCCAGTAAATTCGGCAACGATTTATAGACTTCCCAAATTTCGCCTTTTGGGCCGCGCCCAAATTTGGGCGGGTCGAGAATAATGCCATCGTATTTTGTTCCGCGCCGTCCTTCGCGTTGGACATATTTCTGCGCATCCTCCACGATCCAACGGATGGGTTTGCTGCTCAAGCCGGAGAGTTCCTGATTCTCGCGCGCCCAACCGACAGACTTTTTCGAAGCGTCCACGTGAGTCACTTGCGCACCCGCCGCGGCCGCGGCTAATGACGCCAGACCAGTGTAACCAAATAGGTTGAGAATGTTCGTGGGCCGAGCGGCCTTTTGAACGGCGTCCGCCATAAAGTCCCAGTGTGCAGCGACTTCGGGAAAAACGCCGAGGTGACGTCCGGGCGTCGTCATCGCCCAAAACTTCAAGTCGTTTTGAATCCCCGGCAGGGAATATTTCATCTTCCATTTTTCTTCGGATGCTTTCTTCCAAACCCAATGCCCGCCGCTTTCTTCAGCGGTCGGATGAAATGTGGCGTGCGCCGCGGCCCAATCTTTTTCGGGCAGGGCGCGCTTCCACATGGCCTGCACTTCAGGCCGTGAAAAAATATATGGCCCGAATCGTTCGAGCTTTAATCCATCGCCGCTATCGAGCAATTCATAATCGCGCCAGTTGGTTGATTTGAGGAGGGAAAAGGTGGGGGAGTTTTCTGCCATGGGCGATAAATAAGTCCTTTTAGGGCTGCAAATATAGATCCAAAGCACTTGATTTATCCCGACAATGTTGTATAATGTGGGAAAGAGTGGTAGAAAGTGGAGGACGCCGGATTCCCGGCGTTCACCGCATTAAAGGAGAAGTAGAACTAATGTTCTTAGGCCAGTTCCAACATTCGCTCGATAAAAAGGGCCGCCTGATGGTTCCGGCGCGCTTCCGCGAATTGTTGGAAGGCGGTGCCTTTATCACTCAAGGCTTTGACCGCTGTCTGATGGTCATGACCGAGGCCTACTTCAAACAGGTTTATGAACGGGTCAATGCCATGAACCTGGCCGATCCCACCGCCCGTCTTCTGCGCCGTTTGATCTTTGCGAACGCTTATCCCGTTGAAGTGGATAAGATCGGGCGCATCCTCGTTCCACAAATCCTGCGTCAATTTGCGGGCGTTGAGAACGAAGCGATCGTGGCTGGTCAGGGCGATTACTTTGAAATCTGGTTGCCTTCAGCCTGGAATGAGCAAATGACTCAGATCCAAAACATCGAAGCCAACAACCAGCGTTTCTCTACATTGAATTTATCCGGCCAGAAAAATGGCTGACGCGGCTATGAACACGCCGCACAAACCTGTACTTTACAAAGAGATTATACACGCGTTGCACCCCAAAAGCCCCGGCCGTTACGTGGACGGAACTTTGGGAGCGGGCGGTCACGCCCGCGGAATTCTGGAGGCCTGTGCGCCAGACGGACGTCTGCTCGGTCTGGATGTGGATACTCAGGCGCTGGCGCTCGCTCGTGAGAACTTGGCTCCTTACGGGCAACGAGCGCATCTGGCCCAGGCCTCCTACGATTCTCTTTTGGATGTGATTCGGGAACTCGGCTGGGACGCGGTGGACGGCATCCTGCTCGATCTCGGATTGTCTTCGATGCAATTGGATACACCCGAACGCGGATTCTCGTTCACGCACGACGCTCCCCTCGACATGCGCTTCAATCGGGACTTTGGGCTGACCGCCGCACAATTGGTCAACACCCTGCCCGAAGCGGAACTGACTGACCTGCTCTTTAAATATGGAGAGGAACCGCGCGCAGGAAGAATTGTCCGCGGCATCCTCAAAGCCAGACCGCTGAGGACAACGGCGCAACTGGCCGAGATCGTAAAGCGAGCCTACCCAGAGCACAGCCGCGTTCACCCCGCCACGCGGACGTTCCAAGCTCTCCGGATCGCCGTCAACGACGAATTGGCCACAGTCGAGAACGCGCTCCCGAAAGCGGTGTCCGCCTTGCATCGAGGCGGGAGGCTGGCGGTGATTTCCTTCCACTCGCTGGAAGACCGCATCGTCAAGGATTTTTTCCGGAGCGAGAGCAAGGATCTGGTCAATCTGCCTTACGAACAAATTTATAAAGTCGAGCGCAAGGCAACGCTGAAAGAGATCAATCGAAAACCGATCACGCCCGATGAAGAAGAGATCAAGGAAAACCCACGGGCACGCAGTGCAAAGCTAAGAGTTGTTGAAAAATTATAAGTGAGTCTGATATGCAAAACGTCAATTACACAGTCGATAATTTCGTCCACGCTTACAAGCAGGCTCCCTGGCGGCTTCAACTCCAGTGGATCGGTGCTTTCCTGCTCGGCATGTTTGGCTTCGCCCTGGTCGCGGCCTTATATCTCGACATCACATCGCAGGCGGGCATAGCAGGCCGCAACATTCAAGATATGACTGCCGAGTTGACCGTCATCCAACACACCAACGCGGACCTGCAAAATAAGGTGGCCGAAACAACCTCCACCAACGCGATGGAACAGCGCGCTCTGGCTTTGGGTTATCAACCTGTCGAACCAAATCAGATGGAATATATTATCGTCGCTGGTTATGCTGCACCGAAGCCCGCTATTTTTGCCGCCGTGCCCATGCTAAAACCTGCTGCGCCAAGCCAACCACCTGAATATACCCAGTCGCTGATCGAGTGGCTGGATCAACGTCTGCGCACAGCCTCCACCACCAGCATGATGGGGGTCGCGCAATGAGACAAGAATATGCCTGGCGGTCGCTCGTGTTGGCCGGAATTCTGGGCTTTGTTGGGGTCTCTATCATTCTGCAAATCATCCGAATACAAAACAGCACAGAGGCGGCCACCTTCCGGAAACAGACGGCTTCTTATATTAACGTAACAGAAACTTATTATCCCGATCGCGGCGAAATCTACGACCGCAACGGGCATTTGCTGGCAGGCAACAAAACTGTCTACGAAGTCAGCGTAGATCTGAACAACGCCAATGATAAACACGCCATTGCCCTGACGGTCAGTGTACAACTCGGATTAAATCTCGACGATCTGTATAACGAGATGGTAAATCCGCCTCTCATCGAAGGCACGAACATGCCCGTTCAGACCGTCGTTTTGGCCGACAACGTTTCATCCGATCAAGCCGCCGCGCTTGAACAATATAAATCCGCGGCGGACTCACAAGCCTCCGCCACTGGTACAAAAAGCAGTCTGGCTGGTTTAGGATTTTGGGCTCATCCACAACGCAGTTATCCTGAAGGTGCGCTCGCATCGAATTTACTTGGCTTCGTCAATCTTGCCCGACGCGGATATTTCGGCGTGGAAGAAAAATATAACGGCCTGCTGGCCGGAAATATGGTCCAGGTCTCAGTGCCGACCGACCCGAGCAAAGCCGTAGACATCCCGCACGTTCCCAATGGCACGACTCTCGTCCTAACCATCAATCGCGACCTGCAAGCTGCGACCGAACAAATCCTCGACGAATCACTGACCAAATACGGCGCACAACACGGCACCATTGTGGTCATGGATCCGCACACAGGCGAAATTTTTGCGCTTGCCTCCTCCCCGCGCATGGATTTGAATCAAAACCTGAGCTACGGCCAGATCTATCACAATGCCAGCGAATATGACCGTGCCATATCCATGCCGTACGAGCCTGGCTCGGTCATCAAGATCCTGACCATGGCTGCCGCTCTCGATAGCGGCACAGTGACTCCATCCAGCACCTACCTCGACACCGGCGAAATTATCGTCGGCGGCTGGCCCATCCACAACTGGGACAATCAAGCCTGGGGACTGCAAGATATGACCGGCTGTCTCCAGCACTCGCTCAATATCTGCTTGGCTACCCTCGCAGGCAAAATGGGCGCGCAAACTTATTACGGCTACATGAATCGTTTCGGCCTCGGACACCTGACCGGCATTGATCTGGCCGGAGAAGCCGCAGGCCGCCTCAAAATCCCGGGCGACGGCGATTGGTACCCCGTTGATCTCGCCACGAACGCTTTCGGGCAGGGTGTGTCAGTCACACCCATCCAACTGATGATGGCCGCCTCGTCCATAGCCAACGATGGTCGAATGGTCACGCCGCACGTGCTTTACGCCATGCTGCGCGATGGGAGGCAGTACAATGTCTCGACCCAGTACGCCGGTTCACCCATCACAGCAAATACTGCTCACACGCTTAATCAAATGCTGGCGGTCTCGCTTGAAAACGAGTCATCCAATGCGCTGGTGCCCGGTTATCGCATCGCAGGAAAAACCGGCACAGCTCAGATCCCAACTCAGTTCGGTTACGATAGCACCGTCACAAACGCGTCCTTTATCGGCTGGGGCCCCGTGGACAATCCCAAATTCATGATCTACGTCTGGCTCGAAAAACCATCCACATCCATCTGGGGTTCCGAGACCGCCGCCCCGACTTTTGCGCAGGTGGCCCAGAAGACTGTGCTCATGCTCAACATCCCGCCAGACGATATTCGGAATCAGATCGCGAAGCCTTAATGCTCACACTTGCAGACGCAATCGAAGCCCTGACCAATGTTCGAATCGAAGCCACCGCGGTCATCACCGAGGCGGCTATTGACTCGCGGCAGGTTATCCCCGGCTCGCTGTTCGTCGCACTTCCTGGTGAAAACGTGGACGGCCATGACTTTATCGCAGACGCATTTCAGCGCGGGGCTTCTTTTACTTTAACCCAGCGCGATATGAACGCCTCATACCGGACCCTTGACCTGCGCGGCGGTTTACAAGCCGACTCTCAGCCCGATTTGACCCCTCCGCTCTGCCTGCGCGTGGACAACACACTCTCGGCCCTGCAACAAATCGCGCGCTTCTGGCGCCGCAAACTCAATCTGCGCGTGATCGGCATCACCGGTAGTGTTGGCAAGTCCACAACAAAAGAAGTTGTCGCTCAAGTTTTGAGTGAGCGCTACTGCACACTCAAGAGTCCGGGAAATCTTAACAACGAGATCGGACTCCCTTTAACGATTCTCCGCCTCGGGCCTGGGCACGAACGAGCCGTCCTCGAGATGGGATTCTATGTCTCCGGTGAGATAGCCTTTCTGTGCGACATCGCCCAGCCGCAAGTCGGGGTCATTACCAACATCGGCACAGTCCACGCCGAACGCGCCGGTTCACAGGAAGCCATCGCACGCGGAAAATCTGAACTTGTGCAAAATCTGCCCGCCGCACCGGTTGGCACAGCTATCCTGAATTTTGACGATCCACTCGTGCGCCACATGGAAGAAAAAACCAAGGCCCGCGTTTTTTTCTACGGCCTTTCTCACGAAGCGGACTTGTGGGCTAGTAACGTGGAAGGGCTTGGCCTCGACGGCATTCGATTCCGTTTGCACTACAAGTCTGAAACGATGCACATGCACCTTCCGATGATCGGACGCCACTCAGTAGAAACCGCTTTGCGCGCCGCCGCAGTCGGGTTGGTGGAAGGCTTGAATTGGCAGGAAATCATCAACGGTTTGCGACAAGGACATTCCCAACTGCGTCTGGTAGCGGTTCGCTCCGAATCGGGCGCGCTGATGCTGGATGATACGTACAATGCTTCTCCCGAATCCATGATGGCTTCGCTCAACTTGTTAAGTGAACTCGAAGGCAAGCGCAAAATCGCGGTGCTGGGCGACATGCTCGAACTGGGTCCTTATGAACGACAGGGGCACGAAATGGTCGGTCTGCGCACCGCGCAAGTCGCAGACCTGCTCATCACACTTGGCCCGCGTGCGCATATGTATGCCGATGCCGCCCGCCGCACAGGAATGAAGCCATCAAAAATTATTGAATTTGAAGAGATAGGCCCAGTGATTGATTGGTTAAGAAAGAATTTATCACAAGATGACGCGGCACTTCTAAAAGGGTCACACGGCCTGCGCATGGATCGCATCATCGCCGCTGTGGAGGTGCATTCATGAAACAGGTCGCTTTATCACTGAGTCTGGCGGGGCTATCGTATATTATGACAGTTATTTGGGGAGGGCCGTTACTGCGCGTCCTCCGTCATTTCAAGATTGGTAAGATTATCCGCGTTGAGGAACCCGGCCATCACGGCGTAAAGATGGGCACGCCTACCATGGGCGGTGTAATGTTCGTTTTGCCCGTGTTGTTATTGACAATTTTGCTCAACGCGGTGGCCTTGATTGGCTTTACACAAAGCGGCATCGGGCGTTCAGTGCTCGTGCCGATGATCGTAATGATCGCCTTTGCGATACTTGGCGCGGCGGATGACTGGCAAGGCATTCGCGGCGAACACAAAGGTGAGGGCATGCGCGCCCGCACCAAATTTTTATTCCAGGTAATCCTCAGCCTTGGCACGGCCTGGGTCTTGAAATATATGCTGGGCGTGCCGGATTTGTTCATTCCTGGAATCAAAGGCTTCTTTGAATTGGGCTGGTGGTATGTGCCGGTAGCAGCCTTCATCATCGTCAGTATGTCGAACGCGGTCAACTTTACCGACGGTCTCGATGGTCTCGCCGGTTTGATCGCGGCTACAGCCTTCGCCGCGTATGGCATGATCTCGCTCAACCAAGGGCAAGTCTATCTCGCGCGCTTCTGCTTCACAGTAGTCGGCGCCTTGTTCGGTTTCTTGTGGTTCAATGTCCATCCTGCGGAATTATTCATGGGTGATACCGGCTCACTTGCTCTCGGTTCAACACTGGCCGTCATAGCCCTGATGACAAGTCAGTGGGTGGTTTTGCCCATCATCGCCATCATCCCGGTCAGCGAAGTATTGAGCGTTGTGATCCAAGTCGCTTATTTCAGGATGACAAAGGGCAAACGCTTCTTCAAGATGACGCCCATTCATTTACATTTTGAACTGCTCGGCTGGAGTGAAACACAGGTCGTGCAAAGATTCTGGTTGATTGGTCTGATGGCCGCCATGATCGGCGTTGGTCTGGCCCTGGTGTAATAAACGATGAGAAATTGGACCGGCAAGCGCGTCGTCATTTTAGGAGCCGCCCGGCAAGGCGTGGCTTTGGCGCGCTGGCTGACCAAACACGGCGCGGCGGTAACTCTGAGCGACAAACGCGCTGAGGCCGAACTCGTTTCCGCACGCGCAGCTTTGAGCGGGTTACCGATTAAATGGGCGGTCGGCGGCCACCCGCTCGAACTGCTCGATCATGCTAACGTGTTAGCTCTCTCCGGCGGCGTGCCGCTCACCCTTCCCATCGTGGATGAGGCCATCCAACGCGGTATCGAGCTGTCCAACGACACACAAATTTTCATGGAAGCCGTTTCATGCAAGACTGTTGGCATTACGGGTTCTGCAGGTAAGACGACAACCACAACGCTGGTCGGCAAAATGGCAAAGCTAGCTTATGAAAGCAAAGCCTTTGTCGGCGGCAACATCGGCGACCCGCTCATTAATTATGTGGACGAGATGAAAGCAGATGATCTCGCCATCCTTGAGATCTCTTCTTTTCAACTTGAGCAAATGACCATCTCGCCGGCCATCGCCGCGATATTGAATATCACGCCGAACCATCTCGATCGTCATTGCACGATGGAAGCCTACACCGCGGCCAAGGCGCGCATTTTGGAATTTCAATCTAACAAAGACATTGCCGTGCTTGGCCGCGACGATGCCAGTGCGTGGAATTTGCGCGGCAAGGCCAAAGGCAAATTATTCACATTCAGTTTGAATGAATTGCCCGCAGAATTAAGTGGCGCCTATTTGCATGATGGCTTGCTCAGTCTGCGCGATGGATTCGCATATATGCCGCTTATGCTGCGCGAAAAAGTCCGACTGCGCGGCGACCACAATGTGAGCAATGTGCTGGCCGCCTTTGCCATCGGCCACGCGGCGGGACTTCCGCTGGATGCCATGCTGACAGCCGCCGAAGAATTTCGCGGTGTTCCACACCGCTTGGAATTTGTCCGCGAGTTGCACGGCGTGCACTGGTACAACGATTCGATTGCAACCGCACCTGAGCGCGCCATGGCTGGTATCCATGCGTTTGAAGAGCCAATCGTCCTTCTGCTCGGCGGGCGCGACAAAGATTTGCCGTGGGAAAATCTGGCAACTCTCATTCATCAGCGCGTGGATCATGTGGTGCTGTTTGGTGAGGCGGCAGAAAAGATCGAGAAAGCGGTGGCCGCTTCAAAGTCAGAGAAAAGGCCGTACACGCTTGAGCGCGTCGAGCATCTGCGCGAAGCTGTCCACAAAGCGGCAGAGGTTGCAGAGTCTGGCGACGTCGTCCTGCTTTCGCCGGGCGGCACGAGTTATGATGAGTTCAAGGATTTTGAAGAGCGAGGAGAAAAGTTTAGAGTATGGGTACAGGAACTATCATGAACGAACGCTCTTTTGAAAAGCGAGCTGCCTCAAAGCCAGGCAGACCGTTGAACGGAATGGATGCGCCCTTCCTGATGACGATCATTACCCTGATCGTCTTCGGGCTGATCATGATGTATTCAGCTTCGTGGGACTACTCGCGCACCCAGTATCATTCACCGACCTATATGTTCCAGCGCCAGTTAATGTGGCTGGGGATCGGGCTGGTGATAGCCTTTCTTTTCTCGCGCTTTGACTATCATCACTGGCGCAAGTTGATCGTACCCGCCATGGGTCTGACAGTTCTCCTGCTCGTCAGCGTATTATTACTCCAGGAAATTCGTTTTGGCGCGGCGCGCACTTTGTATCAGGGTTCTTACCAACCCTCCGAACTGGCAAAGCTGGTTACGATTTTATATCTCTCGGTCTGGTTATATGCCAAGCGGGAACTCCTGCATGATATTTCTCTGGGGCTGGTCCCGCTGGGCGTGATCCTGGGGTTGATCGGCGGTTTGATCTATCTGCAACCGGACCTGAGCGCGGCGGCGACAGTATTCATTATGGGAGGCCTGTTGTTCTTCCTGGCAGGTGGTGATCTGAAACAGATTTTTGTATTGATGGTTGTGGCTCTCGTGGCTGGCTGGCTCGTGGTTCAGATCAGCCCAACCGGCCACCAACGTGTGATTGATTTCTTTTCGGGACTGAAAAACCTGACGCTGGCTTCTTATCACGTTCAGCGTTCATTCGAAGCAATTGTGAATGGCGGCTGGTTTGGCGTCAGCATCGGACGCGGTCAGGTGAAATTAACAAGTTTGCCAGTTCCGCCAACGGACAGTATCTTTGCCGTTATAGTGGAAGAGCTTGGCTTTGTCGGCGCCGTATTCCTGATCGGGTTATACAGCATGCTCATTTGGCGCGGGTTGGTTATTGCACGCCGCGCCCCCGATATGCTTGGCACTCTGCTTGCCACCGGGCTGGTAATCTGGATCGGCCTCGAAGCAAGCATCAATATGGCAGTAATGGTTGGGCTGTTACCATTTGCAGGCAATACCCTGCCTTTCATCAGCGCGGGAGGTTCGAATCTGGTTTCATCTCTCGCCGCGCTTGGTATCCTGGCAAATATCTCTCGCCAACAAGGTGAGACTTCAACAACTGAAGAAGAATGGAGAATATACAGTGCGGTTATTGATCTGCGCGGGCGGAACCGGCGGCGGCGTATATCCCGCCCTCGCCGTTCTTAAGGCGTTGAAAGGTTTAATGGTGGCAGGTTCGAAGATGGATAACCTTCAAACTTTCCAACCTGCGAGCCTTGAAACTCTTTGGGTCGGAGGAGAAGGCGGCATGGAAGCTGAACTTGTGAAGCGGGAAGGCATCCCGTTTGCTACTATTCCTGCCGCGGGCCTGCATGGCGTGGGCCTGCGGGCCTTGCCGCGCAATATCACCCAACTCGCTCGCGGTGTAGTCGCTTCGCACAAGATCCTGCGCGAATTCAAGCCGGATGTTTTGTTCTTCACCGGAGGTTTTGTGGCCGGTCCAATGGCCTTTGCCGGACGCAACATTCCCACCCTGCTCTTTGTGCCCGATATCGAACCGGGACTTGCTTTGAAATCTTTGGCCCGTTTCGCGGACTGTATCACGGTCAGCGCAACGGACTCACAAAAGTATTTTTCCAAGAAAGTGACCGTGACTGGCTACCCGCTGCGCGCGGACCTCGAAGCGTGGACTCGCTCCGAGGCGCGTCGCACACTCGGACTTCATAATGAAGACCTGCCTGTCCTGTTGATCTACGGCGGAAGCAAAGGCGCCCACTCGATCAATGTGGCCATCCTGCCCCACCTGCCCACCCTGTTGGAGATGGCGCAAGTTGTACATATCACGGGACAATCAGATTGGGAAACAGCCCGATCAACGCGAGCCGGTCTAACGTCCGGACAAAAGACGCACTATCACGCCTTCCCTTATCTGCATGAAGAGATAGGCGCGGCGCTTGCATCTGCAGATTTGGTCGTGTCACGCGCAGGCGCATCCACACTGGGAGAATTTCCGTTCTTCGGACTGCCCGCCATTCTTGTACCTTATCCTTATGCGTGGCGCTACCAAAAAGTCAACGCCGACCATCTCGCCGAACGCGGTGCGGCAGTTATCGTGAAAGACGAACGATTGCAAGAGGAATTATTGGTGGTAGTGAAAGACTTACTTGATAATCCGTCAAAACGCAAAGCGATGAAAGTGGCAATGAGATCGCTGGTGCAACCGCAGGCCGCACAGGCCATTGCCGGGCAATTACTTGCGCTTGGAGAACAACGCCTATGATGAGTATTGTGATTGTCTTCTGGATGTACGTCATCGTGTTCGCGGTGATCGGCATGATGCGCGGCTGGGCCAAGGAATTGCTCGTGGCCTTCAGTGTGATTATCGCACTGACGTTAAATCTGCTTCTGAAGTCATACATCCCCATCGTCAAGGAACTGGATGATGCCAGTCCTTCGCTGTTTTGGATCCGTACAATCATCGTGGTCGCATTGGTGTACTTTGGCTATCAAACAGTGGCGCTTGTGCCTCATCTTGCATCCAAAGCCGCGCGCGAACGTTTACAGGATGCGCTCTTTGGCATCATCCTCGGCGGGTTGAACGGTTACTTGATCATCGGCACGATTCTTTTTTACCTCAACGAGGCAAAATATCCATTTCCCGATGTTGTCAGCGCGCCGACGGGAATACTGGCCGACACCATCGCAAACATGATGATCTACATGCCTCCCCACATGCTCGGCGTGCCCGCCATTTATTTTGCTGTGATCCTGTGCTTCGTTTTCGTCATCGTTGTGTACATATAAGCTGATTACTGGAAACTGACATGACTCATGTACATTTCATCGGCATCGGCGGCAGCGGACTCTCTGCCATCGCCCGCCTCCTGAACGAAAGCGGATACACCGTCACCGGATCGGACCGCGCCATCAGTTCGTTTGCCGCGGACCTGCAAGCAGCCGGCCTGACAATTTACATCGGTCACCATCCGCGCAACGTCCAGGGTGCAGAATGGGTGGTGCGCTCCTCGGCCGTCCCCGATGACAACGTGGAAGTGATCGCGGCGCAACAGGCTGGCATCCCAGTCTACAAGCGCGCTGACTTTCTCGGCAAGCTGATGGAAAACAAAACCGGCATCGCCGTGGCGGGAACACACGGCAAAACTACAACAACCGCCATGATCGCCTTCACGCTCTCAGAGCTTGGACGCGACCCATCTTTCATCGTCGGCGGTGTGATGAGCAACTACGGCATCAATGCCCGTGCCGGATTGGGTGCGCCGTTCGTTATCGAAGCCGACGAATATGACCGCATGTTCCTGGGACTCAAACCGCGCATTGAGGTCATCACCAATCTTGAACACGATCATCCCGATTGCTATCCAACCTTCGAAGATATGTTCACGGCCTTCGAATCCTTCGTTTCGCTTCTGCCTACCGACGGCACACTGATCGGGTGCGTGGAAGACGCAGGCGCAGCCTCCCTCATCAGCCATGCCCGCCGCATCGGACGACATGTCATCGCGTACAGCATTCAAGGTGAGATGACCATCAACGCGCTGGAATGGGTTCAGGCTCGTTTGCTCAAGCCCAATGACCACGGCGGTTTTGACTTCGACGTTACCACCAACATTGGCACGCTTACGACCACGCACGTCAGCCTGCAAGTGCCGGGCGAACATAACGTCCGCAATGCGTTGGCGGTGCTGGCAGTTGTCGCCACGCTTGGATTGTCTTTCAAGGATGCCGCCAAAGTGCTCCAAAAGTTTACCGGCACAAGCCGCCGCTTTGAAATCAAAGGCGAGAAGAAAGGCATCATCGTTGTGGACGATTATGCCCACCACCCCACCGAGATCAAAGCCACGCTGGCCGCGGCGCGCGCACGTTACCCCAAGCATCGCATCTGGGCCGTGTGGCAGCCGCATACCTATTCGCGCACAAAAGTCCTCTTCCATGAATTCTCACGCGCCTTCAACGACGCGGATGAAGTCATCGTGACGGAAATCTATCCATCGCGCGAACCAAAACAGGAGTTCTCATCTGCAGAAGTCGTGAGCGCCATACCGCATTCATCAGCCCGTTTTATTCCTTCGCTCGAAGAGACTACAAGATATCTTCTCAAACACCTGAAACAAAATGATATTCTGCTCGTCCTCTCTGCCGGAGACGCTGACCAGATCAGCGCCAACGTGCTGGCCGGACTTCATAACGGAGCGCGGGCTTAGCTCGCAAGAGGTAAACCATGTCTGAGGAAGAAAAACGCATGTTTCAATCTGTGACCCCGGGCCTGCCGCCGCTAAAAATGGTTTTGATCCATGCTGAGAATGATCGCCAGAACGAAACTACTGAGACCATTCTTGAACCGCTCGAAACCAAGGAACAACGCAAAAAAGAAAAGGCCGTCCGAAAGATTATTGAGTATTTGAATGCGAAACCATAATCCATTTATTCAAGGATGATAATGACACCTGCCCTGCCCCTCGATGTATTGCTCGCCAAATTTGGCGACAAGGTGAAAGAGAATATCTCTCTTGCGCCGTATACGTCCGCGCGCATCGGCGGGCCGGCAGACATGCTCATCACCGCCAGTTCGTCTGATGAGTTGGCTGAGATCGTATCCACGCTTTGGGAACAAGGTTTATCTTTTTTCATGCTGGGCGGCGGCTCGAATGTATTGGTCAGCGATAAAGGTGTGCGCGGGATAACGGTGTTGAACCGGGCGAAGGCGGTCCGCTTTGAAAACGGGAGCCAGCCAAAGGTCTGGGCCGAAGCGGGAGTCGTGTTCAGCAATCTCGCCAACCGCTGTGCATCGAAAGGATTATCCGGACTCGAATGGGCCGCGACTGTCCCCGGCACGGTCGGCGGTGCAGTGTATGGCAATGCTGGTGCGTTCGGCGGTGATATGTCTGGCAATTTGAGATGGGCCGAGATATTGACCGAAGCAGGCCGCGCACAATGGCCGGTTGAAAAAATGAAATACGGTTATCGCACCAGCGTTCTGAAACGCGGTGAGGTGAAAGCCGTAGTGCTTTCGGCTGAATTGAGTTTAAAGATCGCGACAAAAGAGGAAGTTGCGGTTAAAATCGAGCAATTCAGTGAACGCCGAAAGTCCACACAACCGCCGGGAGCTTCGATGGGTTCGATGTTTAAAAACCCAACCGGCGATTATGCGGGACGTTTGATCGAAGCCGCGGGATTGAAAGGTACTCGCATCGGCAGCGCTGAGATCAGCCCGGTACATGGAAATTTTTTTGTCAATCACGACCAGACCAAGGCCAGTGACATTCGCGCGTTGATCGAACTGGTTCAAAAGACGGTGACCGATAAATTTGGCGTGAAGTTGGAACTGGAAGTTGAATTAGTCGGTGAATGGTAAAGCGCATAATTCGTAAAGCGTAATACGTAAGAGGCATGCAATGAATTATCAAGAATGGGAAGATGGAATATCGGACGCGATCAAAGCCGATGCCTTATGGAAAATGTCGGTCTACCGGTATGCCTTGTTCCTCGGCGATCTAGGATGGATTGATGTGACAAAATTGCATCAAGATCGCCGCATGTTTTCTGTCTCGGATCAACTTTACAGGTCAGTAGGCTCGATTAGCGCCAACATTGCCGAAGGTTACTCGCGAGGCAGCAATAAAGACCGAGCACATTTTTATGAATATGTTCTTGGGTCCGCACGTGAAAGCCGGGACTGGTATCACAAAAGCCTTCCCATTCTCGGAGAAGAAGTTGTGCAACATCGCATAAGTTTGCTTGTTCAAATTATTCGTTTATTGTTGACAATGACACCGCAACAACGCGGCAAAAGTCTGCACGAAGACGGCGCAAGTTATATCGTGAATAACGATGTTACTCTCAAAGCATTATTGTTAAATGTTCCAACGTCATAAATAAAGAGCTACGGATTACGAAACACTCATTACGAAATAGGAATTTAAGCAGACCAAAATTATGACACCGAAAAAACCAACCCGCATCACTGTTGCAGTCCTCTTTGGCGGACGTTCCGGCGAGCATGAAGTCTCGCTGATGTCTGCGCGTTCGGTGCTGGCCGCGCTTGACCCGTCTAAATACAAAGTGACGCAGATTGGCATCACCCACGAAGGCGAAATGTTGACGGGTGAAGATGTTTTACAAAAGTTTGAAGGTGAAAAAGTTGAGAGTCTGGAGCAGGTCGTCATTTCACCCGATCCATCTCTACGTGGAATTTACGTATTACGTGATACGCATTACGTAAAACTGACAGATGTCGATGTTTATTTCCCTATTTTGCACGGCACATTCGGCGAAGATGGAACTATTCAGGGACTATTCGAATTGGCCGATGCCGCTTACGTCGGCGCGGGCGTGCTCGGTTCATCCGTCGGCATGGACAAGGGCGTGTTCAAAGATGTGATGCGCTCCAACAATATTCCCCTGGTTGAATCGATCATCGTCCTGCGCTCGGAAATCGAGAAGGACATGAACGCGGTGATCGAAAAAGCGGAGAAGGTCGGCGCTTATCCAATCTTCACCAAGCCCGCCAATCTCGGCTCATCCGTCGGCGTGACCAAGTGCCGTACACGCGCTGATCTTGGTGAAGGCTTAATGGAAGCTGCGTTGTATGATCGGCGCGTTCTCGTTGAGCGTGGCATTGCCAACCCGCGCGAGATCGAAGTCAGCGTGTTGGGAAATGACAACCCACTCGCCTCAGTGCCCGGTGAAGTTCTGCCGAGCCGCGAGTTTTATTCTTACGAATCAAAATATATTGACGGCACATCCGGTCTGCTCATCCCCGCTCCCCTGCCCGCCGAGACGGTCGCCCGCATTCAGGAACTGGCCGTGTGCGCCTTCAAAGCCATTGACGCTGCAGGCATGGCGCGCGTCGATTTCTTCATCGATAAGGATTCGGGTGAAGTGTTGCTCAACGAACTCAACACCATCCCCGGTTTCACTAAAATCAGCATGTATCCAAAATTGTGGGAAGCCAGCGGCATGAGTTATCCGCAACTGGTGGACCGCCTGATCGAATTAGCGGTGGAGCGCAAAGTTGAGCGCGACCGCACATCACATACTTTTCGGAGCCAGCATGAGTGAGAAACGCGAACTAAGTCGTGCCGAACAAATCCGATTGCGCCGCCGACAGGATTCACAAAAACGGCAGACGCAATCCACGTTACGCGCCACGCGTCCGTTACCAATGGTTACATCGCGCAACACCGCGCCGGTGAAACGAGTGGCGAGGCCCAATACGCGCCGCCGCTTCCAGGCTGCGTTCTCGATGCCTGACATTCAAGTTCACATGCCCAGTATCAGCCTGCCGCATTTTGATGTTGGCTGGCGTTTACTTTCATTCTCCATCAGTCTTTTGCTGGGTGTGGCGATTTATTCCGCCTGGACTCTGCCTGCCTTCCGCGTGGTCACCGCCAATATAACCGGCAACCAGCGCGTCAGCGCCGGCGAGATCAACGGTGTGCTAGGCTCTGCCGGACAACCGATCTTCATGCTTTTGCCTGCAGATATGGAATCCCGCTTACGCATCAACTACCCCGAGCTGGCTTCCGTTAAAGTAGCCGTCAGCCTGCCGAACACAATTACCGTTAACGTCGTCGAGCGACAGCCGATCATCCTGTGGCAACAAAATGGCGGCTACACCTGGATCGACGCAAGCGGAGTCGCCTTCCGACCGCGGGGTATGGCAGATAACCTTATCAGCGTAACAGCGCTGGCGGCACCCGCGCCCGGCCTGCCATCCACGAGTGACCCGCTGTCCCCCATCCCCTATCTTTCGATAGACATGCTCAAAGCCGTCAAGACTCTTGCGGCCAGTCTCCCGTCAGGCACGGCGATGATCTATGATCCGCGCAATGGGCTGGGCTGGGACGATGGCCGCGGCTGGCAAGTGTTCTTCGGAAGCAATGCAAAAGATATGGCTTTGAAATTGCAGGTTTATCAATCGCTGGTAACATCCCTGACTTCGCGCGGAATTACTCCGGCGTTTATCAGCGTTCAGTATGTGAACGCACCTTATTACAGAATGAGCCGTTGACATGGAAGAAATCGTTGTAGGCATTGACATCGGCACGACCAAAGTATGCACGCTCGTTGGACGCGTGGAAGGCGAGCAATCCACCGGCGAAGAACAACGGGCTTTCCGCATTATCGGCGTGGGCATCGAACCTTCCGAAGGGGTCCGCAAAGGCGTGATCGTTGACCTTGCCGCCGCGACGCGCGCCATCACAAATTCGGTGCAAAGAGCCGAGCAAACTTCGGGACTGGAGATCACCTCTGCGCTGGTGAGCCTGGCAGGCGCGCACGTTTCATCGGTGAACAGCCGCGGCGCAGTGGCTGTGTCAGGCGGCGTCATCGATGCCTCGGATGTCGCGCGCGCTTTAGATCAGGCGCGTGCAGTTGCCATTCCGCATGACCGCGAGATCGTGCATATCATCCAGCGCGGTTTCAGCGTGGACGGACAGGGAGGCATAAAACAACCGATTGGAATGCACGGCTATCGTCTCGAAGTTGAAGCGCACATCATCACTGCCGCGGCAGCTACGGTTGATAATTTGCGCCAATGCGTCGGCGCGGCTGGCGTGGACATTCAAGGCTTTGTGTTGAACCCGCTTGCATCTGGCGAAGTGGTTTTGACGGAACAGGAGAGGCAAATAGGTGTAGCCGTTTGTGACATCGGCGGCGGCACAACCGACCTGGCAATTTATGTTGATGGCGATGTGTGGCACACGATGGTTCTGGCCGTCGGCGGCAATCATCTGACCCAGGACATCGCACATGGATTGCGTTTACCCGTCACACAGGCAGAGGATGTCAAGAAGCAACAGGGACATGCTGTGCGGTCCGAGATCGGAGCCGAGGAATATTTCAGCATCCGCCCGTTCGGTGAAGATCACCCGGTGCGCATCAATCGTCAGGACCTGGCACACATCATTGAAGAGCGCACGGCAGAAATGTTCTCGCTGATCATGCAGGAGATCAAACGCTCAGGCTATGATGGATTGCTTCCAGCTGGCATGGTCTTGACTGGTGGCACGAGCGCGTTGCCCGGCATTCGACGCGTGGCGAGTGAAGTGCTCGCTATGCCCGTCCGCACCGCACAGCCTGAAAACCTAAAGGGCATGGTGGATCGTCTCAACTCCCCCTCTTATTCCACCAGTGTCGGACTCTTATACTGGGCGTTCGCCATGCACGAAAATGATTTATCAGTCAACAGGCCATACAAGAAAGGCCGAAGATCGAAAGGAGCAGCAAACATGAATTTTGATAGTGTCAAAGATTGGTTTAGAAGACTACTACCTTAGTAGGTGAGGAAAGTGGTCATTTCTACTCTCCTCAAATCAAGAACATGGTGTTAAAATCGCACGATGTTCTCCTGATAAAACAATGATTATCGCAAAGAATGGACTCGGAGGCACAAATGGATAACAAACACATGCAACAAGTAGAAGCATTCGCACGCATCAAAGTGATCGGCGTGGGCGGCGGCGGACAGAACGCCGTCAACCGCATGATCGAAGAAGGCATTAGCGGCGTCGAATTCATCGCCGCCAATACAGACGCACAGGCCCTCACTTTATCGAAGGCCCCTGTCCGCGTTCGTCTTGGAGATAAACTTACGCGCGGTCTCGGCACAGGCGGCAACCCTGAGATCGGTTATAAGGCCGCCGAAGAATCCTCGGACGAACTCTATAACGTGCTCAAAGGCGCGGACATGGTCTTCGTCACCGCGGGCATGGGCGGCGGTACAGGAACCGGCGCGGCACCCGTCGTTTCGCAAGTCGCGAAAGAATGCGGCGCGCTGACCATCGGCGTTGTGACTCGTCCATTTACATTTGAAGGCGGACGCCGTTCGCAATCTGCCGAAGCAGGCATCACCAAAATGAAGGAGCATGCGCACACGCTCATTTCGATTCCGAATGACCGCCTGCTCCAACTTGCCGATAAAAAGTCCAGCCTGCAGGATGCCTTCCGCATGGCCGACGACGTTTTGCGTCAGGGCATTCAAGGCATCTCCGAACTGATCACGGTGCCCGGCCTCATCAACCTCGATTTCGCCGATGTGCGCACCATTATGTCCGAAGGCGGCGCAGCCCTCATGGCTGTCGGTCGCGGCTCCGGCGATGAACGCGCCAAAAACGCCGCCGAGCAAGCCATCTCGAGTCAACTGCTTGACATTACCATTGACGGCGCGCGCGGCGTGCTCTTCAACGTCACAGGCGGGCCGAACCTGACCCTCTTCGAAGTCAACCAGGCCGCGGCCATCATCCGCGAAACCGCGCATCCGGATGTCAATATGATCTTCGGCGCGGTCATTGATCCGGAAATGGGCGACGAAGTGCGCGTGACGGTCATCGCCACCGGATTCGAACGTTCCGGTGTACCGCGACGCGCTCTCGAACGCCTCACCACCCGAACCGAGAAACCGGCCCCCGTTTCGGCGTCATCTTTATTTCGCCCCAGCGAATCGGTCAGCGTTAACGCCGACTTCTCAAAACCGGCCTCTGACTCAAAGTCCGCGACGCCGCCCACCATCAATAGCGACGATCTCGACATCCCAACCTTCCTGCGTAACCGAAGATAAACTTGTAGCCAGAGAGACCCTGAATGCAGCATAAAGCTTCAGGGTCTTTTTCATTTCATGCTAAAATACAAGCAATGAAATCTCCCCTGCCCTTTCCGCACTCGCTCCGCTCGAAAAACCATCTGTCTTATCAATTGCATCGTAAACAGGTCTGGCAACAGATATTGCTTCCCATCCTGCTCACGGTCTTGATCTTGATCGCAGTGATCGTGTTGACCAGCGTTGCCACTTTCCGTGACAATGGCGAGGTCGGTCGCTGGGCGGCGATGTCAACAATCTGGATTTTGTTACCCGTGCTCGTTGCGGGTTTTGTATTTCTGATCATTCTCATCGCATTGATCTACCTGATGCTGCGCCTGACCAAACTCATCCCGATGTATTCATATCAAGCACAAAGAATTTTCTACCGCATTGAAGGCAGTGCAAAACGCATCAGCAAGATGGCACATAAACCCGTGCTCCTGTTACAGGAACTTGGTGCGTTCATCAAAGCCGCTCTTAAAAAAGCACAGGAAAGGATGTAAGTCATTATGCAAAACAGAAGCAGAACTTTACTCATCGGCGCGCTGATCGGCGCATTCACCGGCATGATCGCGGCCGTGCTCCTGACCCGCCGCGCTTCCAAAGATGAGCACGGCACTGCCCTCACCACCAGCGACGGACTCAAGATCGGCGTGTTGGTGTTTGGCCTGTTGCGAGCCATTGCCTCGCTTGGCGATGGTGATAAGAAGTAGGTATTTAGGTATGTAGCACTTGCCACAAAAGCACATAAAGCTGACAAATATCTGAACGTGAAGGGACAGGTTCTTGACCTGTCCCTTTATTATTCTCCAGGATTGAAATCGGACAGTAATGGTATAATTTAAAGAACATACATTCTGCTTGCTCGTAGAAGGAGGCTGTGATGAATGCAAAAGTAAATATTCTTGTTGGCACAAAAAAGGGCGGCTTTATTTTTAGCAGCGACACCAGACGAAAGAACTGGCAGGTCAGCGACATCCACTTCAAGAGTTGGAACGTGATGCACATGCAAATGGATCCGCGCGATCAGCGTCTCCATGCGGCAGTGGATCATTTTGTCTACGGCCCAACAACACATTACTCCGATGACTTTGGAAAGACATGGATACAGGCGAAGCAGGTGCCTGTCATCCCACGTCCGTCGAAATCCGGCAGGCCCGCCAGTACCGTGGATGAAGCATTTCGCTCTGAGGGAGGAGAAAGCGTAAAAGATAAGCCCGAGAAGATGATCAAGGTCTGGAACATAAAGCCGGGACGCGCCAGCGAGCCAAATGTGGTGTATGCTGGCGCTCAGCCTGCTTCATTATTTATTTCCAAAGACCGCGGCGAGACGTGGATATTGAACGAGGCACTCTACGATCATCCGCATCGCGGCACCTGGAATCCGGGCGCTGGTGGTTTGTGCTTGCACACCATTCTGTTGGACCCGACGAATCCCAAGCGCATGTATATTGCCGTCTCAGCCGCGGGCTGCTATCGCACTGATGACGGCGGGCAGACCTGGAATCCTTTCAACAAAAATGTGCGCGCAGATTTCATGCCTGAAAAATTTCCCGAATATGGTCAGTGTGTTCACAAGATGGCCATGCACCCGTCCAATCCAAATTTACTTTATCAGCAGAATCATTGCGGTGTGTATCGCAGTGATAATGCAGGCGCGGACTGGATTGACATCGGCGATGGCAAACTGCCTGCGCGCTTTGGCTTCCCGATTGCTGTCCATCCCACCGACCCGCGCACGGTATATGTTGCACTCGAAGAAAGCGATGAATATCGCATGAGCGTGGATGGAAAATTTTCCGTGTGGCGCAGCCGCGACGCGGGCGAAACTTGGGAGAGAAAGGCGAAAGGCCTGCCAGAGAAAGCGCATCTGGTGGTTCTGCGTGAGGCTATGGCGACCGATACTTTTGAAGATGCCGGGATTTATGTCGGCACGGACACAGGCCAATTGTTTTATTCCCGCGATAATGGCGACAATTGGGAATTGTTGGCCGATTACCTGCCGCCCATTTGTTCGGTCGAAGCAGCGGTTGCGTAAGAGAAAACCTTTGAATAAAAAGAGACGGAGATGATTGATCTCCGTCTCTTTTTATTGCAACTCTGAAATTTTGTTGATGTTTAACTTTCATCCAGGTGCTCAGTTTTATTTCGCACCAGCCAAAGCGGGAAATAAGCGCATCCGGCGGTCACACTGGAACCAACGATCAACCCAACCAGATAGCCATAGCTCAATGGGAAATTAAAGAGACCAGCCAGTCCCAGCGGAGCAATAAACAACCCGAAAGAGATCGGCAGATAAAGCAGCGCCAGAATCCCTCCAAGGCACCCCATCGTCCCGGCATTCATTTTACGTGGATCATCCCAGGTGAAGTTTGCGCCCGCCACACCGAACGCCAGCAGGATGCCGGTCGTCCCGGCCAGGCACATGCTGATCGCGGTCAGGCCATATAAAAATTCAAGGATGGATAATTTTTGCAGGATGGAAATCGTCGTCAGAAATAACAGACCGAGTCCGAGCGCGGGCAGGTAGGCCACCAGAAATTTTGCCGCCAGCAATTGCCCGGTACGGACCGGAGAGACTTTCAGCATCCAATAATTTTTGCCCTCGTGCGAAAAGCCCATCCCGGCCAGCCTGACGAGAAGCATCCAGCCCACAAAGAGCGACATGCCGATACTGCTGTAAGCGATCACAACGCCCAATGAATCCATGAACCAGGCTGGAGCCTCCCCGCGCCCGGCAGGGACCTGTCCGCCGCTACGGAACAGCATCAACGTGTAGATCACGCCCAGGATGAGAGGCGAAATCAACTGCGAGAGACTGCGCAGATCACGTTTCAGCGTGAGAAAATCTTTTTGAACGATAGCCAGCACGGGGGCGGGAAGGATGCGGGCAAATCCAAAAGATGTCGCCTCGGTATTTAG
>Ga0172370_10002536_pt1 | contig 26251 bp, 28 predicted proteins | sample LakKiv5m_FD_114538 | JGI IMG/M metagenome (GOLD analysis project Ga0172370, IMG submission 114538) | Freshwater microbial communities from Kabuno Bay, South-Kivu, Congo - kab_022012_11.5m | ecosystem: Environmental > Aquatic > Freshwater > Lake | place: Democratic Republic of the Congo...
ATCCACCTTGATCCTATCTCCCACATTAATAAACAGCGGGACCTGTATGATTGCCCCGGTATCAACCGTAGCCGGTTTGGTCCCGCTCTTTGACGAATCGCCTTTTATGCCCGGTTCAGTCTCCACGATGTTGAATTCAATGAAATTAGGCAAGCTGATGGACAAGGTTTCCCCTTTAAAAAAATAACCCTGGATCTCAAGGTTATCCTTTAATAATCTCGCCTTATCCCCGACAGTATCTTCGGGTATGGGAATTTCTTCAAAATTATCGCTGTCCATAAAATGGAAGAAGCCGCCGCTTGAATACTGGTATTGCAGCTTACGCTCCTCTACGAAGGCCTGTTCTATCTTTTCATCTCCGCGAAAGGTCTTCTCCTGGACATTGTTGGTCTTCATGTTGCGTAGGCGCGCCCGCACAAAGGCAGCGCCCTTGCCGGGCTTGACATGCTGGGCATCCAGGCAGACATAAACATCTCCGTCAACTAAAATAGTTACCCCTGATTTGATTTCATTTATTGATAGAGCCACTTAACACCTCGCAACCTTTGCCTGTCACTAAGACCATATCTTCGATCCTTATCCCGAATTTACCAGGCAAATAGATCCCAGGTTCTACTGTAAAAGTCATGCCTGGCTTTAATGCGCTTGCCTCTTTAGGGCTGATACGCGGGTCCTCGTGCACCTCCAGGCCAAAACCATGGCCCAGGTTGTGGGTAAAGTAACCGGCATACCCTTCTGAGCGGATGTATTCCCGCGCAACCCTATCAATTTCAGCCATTTCTGCGCCAGGCCTTATCCTTTTTATTGCCAACTCCTGAGCCGAAAGCACGGTATCGTAAACTTTGCGGACAAGAACTTTTATTTTACCCAAAAAGAAAACCCTTGTCAAGTCGGATTTGTAGCCCTGAAAATCAACCCCCAGGTCAATAAGCACAGGTTCATTGTCCCTTAGCCTTCTTGAGCCTGAAAGGTGATGCGGCCGGCTTGAATTGCAGCCTGATGCCACGATTATATCAAAAGCAGAAGCCCTGGCGCCTTGGTATCTTATAAAGCGCTCAAGTTCCGCGACTACTTCCACTTCTTTAATTCCCGGCTTAAGGAACTTCTTGGTATGCTGCAAAGCTAAACCGGTGATCCGTGTTGCCTTCCTAATCCTGGCTATCTCCTGCTTATCTTTAACCTGCCTTCTATCTTCAATGGTGCCGTGCGTAGGGATCAGGTCAAAGCCGCCCTTGGCGTATTCCTTGATCCCGGCAAACTCGGCAAACGCCAGATGCCTCTCCTCAAAGCCTATCCTTTTTAAACCCAGACCGAGGATCTCCTGGGCAATGCATTTAAACACCGGGCCGTTACATTCTTTAAGCCGGGCATTGTCTTTTAAGAATGACCCGGCCTCTTCTGTATAACGGGAATCGGTAAAATAGATATTCCCTTTTTCAGAGACCAACAGATAGGAATCGCGGCTTAAGGACCCAGTAAGATAAGAAATATTGGCCGGTAATGAGACCAGAAGGCTGTCAAGCCCTCTCTGTTTTAGCTGGGAATACGCGCTCTTCAGGCGGGGATTCATTGCGCTTCAATTAGATCTACAAGGGCTTCCAGTCCTAAGAGGTAACTTTTAGCCCCAAACCCCATGATCGTTCCTTTGACCACAGGACTGACCAGGGACTTATGCCTGAACTCTTCGCGGGAATAAATATTGGAAAGATGCACCTCTACCGTGATCAAGCCACAGGAGGCTACGGCATCGCGCAGGGCAACGCTGGTATGGGTATAGCCGGCAGGGTTGATCAGGATGCCCCGGAATTTATTCTTTTTGACCTTTTGGATAAAATCTACTATGCGGCCTTCAAGATTACTCTGCTTAATGACAAGAGATACTCCTCTTTTTTTAGCCCCCTTTTTTAGCATATGGTTGATCTGGGCCAAAGTTACCCGGCCGTAAATTGCCGGCTCACGTTTCCCGAGCAGGTTCAGATTAGGGCCGTGGATGACAAGTATTTTTCTCATTCCGCCTCATCTACTAGCATTATTGGGATGCCGTCGCGGATCGGATACTTCCTTGCGCACTTTTTGCAGACGATCTTATTATCCTTTAACTCCACATCCGCTTTACAGGCGGGGCAGGCCAATATATCAAGCAGCTCCTTATCGATCATTTAGCTTTTCCTTTCTCCTTCTCCAGATAAGCCACCCTTAATTCATAAAGTAAATTTTCCAATAGTTCGGTTTCTTCCTTGGAGAGGTTATTGCCGGTCTTCTCCTGCAGCATGCCTAAGGTATCGATGAGAAATTTTGCCTGGACCAGGTCTTCCTCAACTTTATCCGTTGCCGGGTTATGCATATGCCCCAGGGCAATGGATGCCTGCATAGCAAGTGTTGTGACAAAAAATTTAAAGTCCGGGGCAGGAGGGAAAAACTCACTCTTTTCCTTGGAGGCCGTCTTCTCTTTCTCTACGTTTTCTTTCCAATCCTGGTCAACCTTCTTTTTAATTTCATCCATATTTTAATAAATTGTGATCCCGGCATATCCGACTACGCTGGAAAAATCTTTAGTCGTATCGCCTGAGGTCTGGTATTTGACCAATTCGCCTTTTTTAGCCCCGAGAATCTTGGCGGCTTTTAGCAGGACCGTCACCGGCGCAAAACCGCACATAGAAATACCAAACTTTCTCACTGCCTGCGCCAACCTATTCTCATCCAGATTTATTATTGCCTCTATCGCGATGGCATCCTTCTTTTCGGCGCTGCCCTGCTCCTCGTAATGCGTAAGGTCTGAGCTGGCAATAAGCACGGTTGAACCTTTAAGATCGTTGCCTTTGATCGCTGAGGCTAACTCCTCCGCCAGATCTTTAAGCGCACCCGCCTCATCACTCATGATAGATATAGGGACAATTTTAAAACCCTTGCTGAAATACTGCAATATAGGCAACTCCACTTCCAGCGAATGCTCATCGAGGTGTGCCAGCATATCCGTTTCCAGATACCCGGTTTTATTTAAAAGGATCCGGCTGAGCTTTTCATCGATCTTTACATTCCCAAGAGGGGTTTCCCAAAACCCGCGGGGCATTATGCTAAAAGGCGCGCCACTCCCGGTATGATTCGGGCCCAAGAGCACAACCGTATTTTTGATATTTATTTTTGAAATGGTCTGGACAGCTACCCTGCCTGAATAAATATACCCGGCATGAGGCAGGACACACCCTATGGCATCCTTCTTTTCCCCTCCTTCATCCCCATAAAGAGAAATCATCTTATTGATCTCTTTGGCTGATGAAGGATAAAACTGGCCGGCTGCAACGGGTTTACGGATATAAGACTGGTCCATCCTTTATCTTCTGGTTTTTGCTTTCTTTCTTTTACGCTCGCTGGGTTTTTCGTAGTGCTTGCGGTCGCGTACCTCCCGCAGAATCCCTTCCTGTTCGATCTTCTTCTTGAAGCGGCGGAGCGCGGATTCAAAAGATTCGTCTTTCTTGACTTCAACCTGTGACAATATGATCATCTCCTTTCGGCTTAATTTTGAAACCTTAATATACCACTCTTTCAAAAGACTGTCAATAATTCTACTCTAATTCTCGGTCTCGGCGTCCTTCTAACAAGCGCCTGCCTTCTCTTGTTTTTCGCAGGGCGTCGGGCTCCTGCCACTGCGGCACCCTCGCCGTCCTCAACTTACGTTTGCGGGCGGTGAGGGGAAGCGCCTTCGTGCCACCCCTCGGCTACATCTTCCCTACGCCCTCACTCTGAAACAAGCCAAGCCATCAGCCTGCCGGATATCTACTCTATTTGAAAAGATATGATGATGTTAAAAGAAAGCTGCTGGTAGTCCAGCTCTTTGGGAAAGTTTGGGAACGGAGATGCTTCTCTGACGCTCTTTAACGCGATATCCTTAAGGTAATCATTGGCGGTTGTCTTTTCTTCGACTAAGCGCGCGTTCCTGATTAAACCGTCATTTGAGATGATGAAGGATACATACACTTCCCCTGTTTCATTGTGGGTATAGTTTTGATACGCGCTGCGCCGGATCTTCTCGCGGACGATCTGGTAATAAGTGATATAGCTGGGGTTCTTGATCTTAGCCATATCCATTGGAGGCAGGGAGACCTTCTTTTTTATCGCTATCGGAGAGGAAGCGTTAAGGCTGGGCCGTGAGAATTCCGGTGACTTATTAACCGGAATATCTTGTTTGCTTTTAAAAATCTGCTCCCGCTCAATATAAGGAGGCGGTATCCTGCCTCCTGCGACTACCTTGGCATCAAGCTTCAGCAAGGGGTCGGATTTAGAAAGTATCCTCTGTTGTCCGGGTTTGGGGGATGACACGGTCGCTGTCTTAGGTTGAGGTTTCTCTTTAACATAGCGCACCTCTATCTTCTGTTTCTTCGGCGCGGGAGAAAAAGGGTTCATGTTGGGGCTGCGCAGAAGGATGGCGCTATGGACAAGCAGAGAGATAACCAGGGTAAGCCGCAATAGCCGGTAATCGTAAGCCATAATTTATTTTATCACGGAGAAACTTTTCTTACAAGAGAGAGATCCAAAAGTTAACAATGCCAAAATGGTCAAATTAACTGCTGCCGCTACCCAACAAGTTTTTGGTATACCCAGGATGGGAATTAAAAAAACGGCGGTTAAGAGGCTGCCCAAACACGAACCAAACAGGTCTATTCCGTAACTTAGGCCCGCTACCCTGCCGATTTCCTTCTCCTCATTCGCCAAATACATTTTATTCGCCAGCGGAAACTGGATTCCGCCGATGAAACCGGCTATTACCGGTAAAAGAAGGAATAAGATATTTGAACCCAGCCAGGAAACAGCCATACTCCTTGAATTTAAAAGCCAGCGCAGGACTACAGGCAATGTGAGCGGGTAAATACAAATAGCCAGCTGCGCTCCGATAAGCAGGCTCAAATCTCTTTTAAGTTTAGGCATGATCCTTATTGCACTCAAGCTGCCCAGGCTTAAGCCGGCCATAAAGGCGGTGAGAATCAATCCCAGCTTATAATATACATAGCCATAAATGATCTGGAAAGAAAGCATGATCACGATCTGAACGGCCATTTGCGTAAATCCTGTGGTCATAACCAATAATAAAAGTGTTCCCCTTGGTAATTCTTTTTTCTCCCCGGCTCTGAACAGCCCAGATAAAAGAAGAAGACCGCAAATACCTAATACGATCTTCCATATCTTGCTTTCCGTTGCTGCTCCGAGGATCTTTCTAAAAAAAGAATCCCTGAAATGTGCTGCCCAAAATACCATGTCATAGTAATACGAGATCGGCCGAAGATCATAGTTTGACTTTACTCCTTTTCCCGGCCTTAAATAATTCTCGGTTAAATTTACCTTTTGGGGTGATAATTTGGAAAATAAATAATATTCGCGGACATATTTTATATCTAAATCCCTGTCTCTGGTCCTCTCCTCCAGGGTTTTATAATCATAAGTCAGTACACCTGCCTTATCGCACGCCAGGAAATACGCAATCTCACCGGGGATGACCCTGACATCCGAAAATACCGCTTTGAGGCTGGAAAAAATAGACCGCATAAAATCTTTTAGTTGGGTGCTCATATAACTTTCCGAAGAGCTGAGCGCAAAAGATAGGATGCCGCCCTCATTTAAGGCCTTTTTTACCTCCCTAAAGAATTCAATCGTATAATACCTGTTTATCTGCGCGGTATAAGGATCTCCCAGGTGCACAATAATACAGTCATATTTATTAGTCGTTCTTTTGATGAATAACCTTCCGTCGATATTCTTGATCTCCACCCTCCGGTCTTTTAAAAAACCGGATTCTTCCTTTGGCAGATAGGTTTCAGCCATGCGGATGATCATAGGATCAAGCTCTACATAATCAACTTTCCGGATGGGATGCTTAAGGGCTTCTTCGAGCAGGCCCCCAACGCCGCCTCCGATTAAAAGCAGCTTTTTGGGGTCAGGATGCTCTAATAACGCAAAATGCACAGCCTCTTCGGCGCTAAGCCTGTCCGGGATAGTATAAAGATGGGCGCCGTCATAAAAAAATGAGCGCTGGGAAGCGTTTTTTGTGACGGCGATATTGCCGTATATGGAATTCTTTGAAGCCAGAAGTTCATATCCTCTCCATTGCGTCTTTAGTGATTTTTGTTCAAAATTCCCCCACCCATTAAATACCCAGATCAGGAGCACCGCGATAAACGCGGCGGTAAAAAGGGCGATAAAAACCGGTTTGGTTTTTCTGTCCTCGGAGGATGTTTGCAAGAAAAGCGCGCTTGAGATATTCAATAAACTTAAGATACCGACAATCTGGAAGGAATTCAATAAGCGTATCAGGAGAAAACTGACTAAAAGCCCGCCGATTATTGAGCCGATAGCCTCTAAGAAATAAACCATCCCGATTTTAGCGGCTGTTATATGCGGCTTAATATCGCATATCCTTGAACCCAGGGAAAACATAAAGCCCAAAAGCAGGCAAACCGGAAGGAGGATAATAAAAGTGGAGATAAAAACAGGTATAGCCGGGATAAGCTCACCCGGCCGTAAATTAAGGAAAGGTTTTATTGACCTTATCGCCAGGATGCTTAAAGGAAGCAGGATGCTTAAAGCTGCCTGGCAAAGCGAAAAAACAGTAACCTTGGGTTTGATCTTATCGCTGAATCTTCCCAGGAGCCAGCTGCCCAGAAAACCGGCGATAAACCACCCGGCAAAAATGAATCCTATGGTTATCTCGTTGCCGTAGAACACGACAAGAAATTCGCGCATGAAAACGATCTGCGCAATTATGGCGGTAAATCCGATCAAAGCCAGCGCAAAAAATGTATTTTTCTTCAAGTTAAGTTCCTGTTTATGCCCTGTAAAGGTGCGGCTTAAAAATAAGGTTTAATCCCAGTAAAATAAGCAGTGCTGAGCATGCCGACCTAAAGAGTAAGCCGGCTGTTCTTGATTTAAAAATTTTTGGCGCCAGCCACGTAAATATTCCCGACAAGGCCCCCACAGCGATAACTCCGGAGATAAAGGTGCCTAAACCAAAGAAAAGCGCGTAAAACATCCCGCCGATCGGCGATTTAGAGATCAAGGCGATCTCAAGCAACAATGCCAAAAGCGGCGCGCAGGGAAATACCCCGACAATAAAGCCTAAAATAAAAAGGCTGCCGGAATTAAATATTGCGCCTGCTTTGCGTTTACATAACCAGGATAGAGGCTCCCTGCCCAACCAGACATAAATTCCCAGAAGGATAATGATTATCCCTCCGGCAAGCTTAAGCGATGAAACCAGGCCTGAATTAGCGAATTGCCTCAGGACCAACCCTGACAAACCTGCCAAATATCCCAATAGGAGATAGGCTAAAAGCCTACCGAATAAAAAAACGGATATATCAAGCAAGGCCTGCTTTGAGTTTGCCTGTTTTCCCACAAGGTAAGAAATCAAAACCGGTGTACAGACCAAAAGGCAGGGCCCGGCTAACCCAAAACTAAACCCGATGCCAAAAAGCTGTAATAATGTGGCGGTATTAGGCATATTTATTCACGGCTCCATCTTCCGGAAATCTTGTATCCGCAAAACTTGCATTTCCCGTCTTTAATATTATCCTCTAAAATCCGGTAGCCTATCCTTTTTACAACTATCTTCCCGCAGGCAGGGCAATAAGTATTTTCCGCCTGGTTACCTGGGACATTTCCTATATATACATATTTTAGCCCGACATCCCCGGCGATTTTGCAAGCTTCCTGCAGCTTCTCGATCGGAGTAGGCGGAAGGCTTTGCAGCCTGAAACTGGGCATAAAACGGCTGAAGTGCAGCGGCACATCTTCCCCTAAATTATCCTTGATCCATACGCACATCTCCTTTATTTTTACGGGGTCATCGTTAAAACCCGGGATAACCAGGTTGGTTATTTCAAGCCATACCCCCCTTTCCCTGATCGTTTCCAGCGTAGCCAAAACCGGCTGCAATTGCGCCATCATTCCTATCTTGGCATAAAATTCCTCAGTGAAGCCTTTGAGGTCAACATTTACAGCATCCATGTATTTCAATAGTTCCTTTAAAGGCTCGGGGTTTATATACCCGCAGGTATGCATGGTATTTTTAATCCCTTTCTGCCTGGCTATTTTGGCAATATCCAGCATGTATTCATAGAAAACAGTGGGTTCGGTATAAGTATAGGCTATAAATTTGCAATTGTTCTTTATGGTTAAATCCACCACTTCTTCCGGGGAGAGATAATAATTCTGGGTCTCATCCGGCTTAGACTGGGATATCTGCCAATTCTGGCAGAATAGGCAGCGCATATTGCAGCCGGCTACCGCAAGAGAAAAAACTGGCTCTCCGGGAGCTACGTGAAAAAAAGGCTTCTTCTCGATCGGATCGATATTAATGGTAACCGGGTCGCCATAACCTAAAGTATAAAGGTTTCCATTTTTATTGATGCGCACCGTGCATATACCCCTTTGGCCTCCACTAAGGACGCAGCTGCGCGGGCACAAAAGGCAATGGACAACCCCCTCTTTCACCTTCTCCCAGTATCTGGCTATCCTGGGGACAGGCTTTTGGCCTGGCTTTTCAGACTGGGCTGTTAAACTGGCAGGGCTTATTATCGCGGCCATTAAGAGCAGGCCTGCGGAAAGGAAAACGATCGTAGATTTTTTCATTTTCTCCCCCCTTTTGCTAATCATACATATTTTACCATAAAATAAGGGACGGTTCTCAAAATAAAGGAAAACTGTCCCCTAAGCAGGGGACACTTCTGCTTTGAGTTGAGAACCGTCCCTAGGTTAGAATTCGGCTTTCAGGCCTCCCGTAAAGGAGAAGCCGGGCATCGGATAACCCCGGATGACCTCGTACTTACGGTTTGCAAGATTATCTATGTAGGCAAAACAGGTAATTCCGGCTTTGAATTTCTTTGATACGCTAAGCCCAAAAACAAAAAAATGTTTTACCTTGTATGTATTTGCGGCATTACCAAACCTCTGCCCCGTAAATTGCCCTTTTAATTCAACAGTCAACCCGTTGTAGCCATGATATCTCAAACAAGTATCAACCTTATTCATTGGCTGATATACAAGATATTTATGGGTATCTTCATCCCTGGCCATTAAGTATGTATAATTAATATCTAAATCAAGATTATCCGAAATGAATATTTTATTTTCAAGTTCTAGACCGTTAATTGCAGCAGAGCCGACATTCTCCGGCCGCCATACATAGTTTGTATCAGGAGACCATTGTATAAGCTGTTTAAAATCGCCGTGAAAATAAGTCAGTCCCGATACAAGATACCTGTTTATCCTTACCTCAGCCCCCAATTCCTCAGTAATCCCTTTTTCCGGTTTTAAATTCGGATTTCCTGCTTCCCAACTGGTTGTCGGCCAATACAAATCGTTAAAAGTTGGAGCACGGAAGGAACGGCTGATCAATCCGTGAAATTTTATTCCTTCATTTAATTTGTAAAGGGCGCTTAAGTTCGGGTTAACCTCCGTCCCGAAATTGGAATAATCATCAAGCCGGGCGCTAAGGTTAACGTTCAGTTTCTTGTCAAATAAATCCAGGCGGTTTTCCAGGTAGCCGGAAGAAACATTATATTTATGCTTTGCGCTTGTGGTAGAATCATTCATATTTTTCGTATAATTAAAACCGCACACTATACCGTAGGCATCCAGTAACTGCTTATCAACCTGCAGATCAATACCCCTTACTATAGTAGTATGGATATCTTTTTGGTTGGTAGGATTCCATCCGTCGGAAGCATTCTCCATGAATTCCAAGCGGTCGTAATTCTGATACGCCTTGGCTGATATGCCGGTTGTTTCATCCGGTTTAAAACCCCAGTTAAAATCAAAAAAACGGTTCAGCGTATCTTGCTTATCGTCTGGGTCAAAAGAACTCGTTGGTCCCGGAGTGCCTGCCCTGCTTTTATAAAAACCGGAATTCAGCTTTAAATTGTTTTCGCTATTAAGCTCATATTCCAGTTTAAGATTACAGTCTTTAGCGTTCAGTTCGGAATTCTCCCGGAATCCCTGAGAACTCTGGTACCCCCCGCTGATAAGGTAGCCTAATTTTGAGATCTTTGCCCCATGCAGCATACGTTCAACATATGTCCGGGCAGTGCCAAAACTTGAGTAAAGCTCCGTCTTTTGGCCTTCTTTAGGAGGATTTTTAGTAATAATATTGACCACTCCCCCCATTGCCGAGCTGCCATAGAGGCTGGAACCAGGTCCATGCATAACCTCAACCCTGGCTATATCATCTAAAGGAATATTGGATAAATCCGCTTCGCCGTCTCTGGGGTTATTTATCGGCCGGCCATCCATCAAAACTAAAACTTGCGCAGCGGTAGAGCCGCGCATCCTTACTGACTTTGTTGCATTTGGCCCGCCGTAACTGCTTATATTGACGGAGGTAAGGTCTGTTAGGACTTCCCCCAAATCCTCTGCTCCCTCTGATTCTATTTCTTGTGAAGTCACCACATCAACTATGCGGCCGACATCTCCGGATGATTCCTCTATTCTCGATGGGGTAACTACGATTTTGTCTAATTCAACATCTTGTGGGAAGGCAATAGCCGGCAGGACAAACAAGGATAAACCTAAAACGATCAGTTTCTTAATAACATTTTTCATTACAACCCTTTCTCTTCATGCGAGAGTACTTACCTGCGATAAGGCGATCGACCGGGCTCATCGGCATAGCGATAACTTAACTGCCGGCATTACCGTTGCGGGACAGCGCCTGGGATCATACCAGGACTTCCTTCACCTATGCGGTTTGTATCCTTAGAAGTTAGGCGTATTTTTTAATATCCAAAAACCAGTGTTTCCAAAAACTCTCTTTAATAATAGGTTCAGCTTCCAATATCTTGATCGGCTTGCTGAATATCGGCCCATCAACCACTAAAGTATGGAATTCTCCTTTCTCCCCGCAGGGGCAGATACCTCTATTTTTGAGCTCTTTTACCAAACTCTTATCTACATAACGGCCAAGAAATTCCTTACCCATTATATCTGCTTTGCAGCTGACAATAATTGCCTTAAATCCGGACCTGACGAACTCATTAATGATATTCTCCGGGTCATTCTCCCAAAGAGGCTCCAGCGGCTTAATTTTTAAATCCCCGCAGACGCGCTCAATCCAACTCTCATGCTCCAAAAGATATATATCCCCGAAGACCATAGACCCGATATCCTTACCTCTGAGCTGGTTGACCGCGGCTTTGAATTCCTCTTCGTACTTATTCATATCCGGGCTGACCTCTCTCTGCTCAAGCGGTATGCCGATCAGGTCCGCCTGGAATTTCAATAACCTTGCCTCAATTCCATGAAAGCACCCGCGTTTTGATTCCCTTGAGACAAAATTTAAAAGCAGCTTTACATCATAACCCTGCTGTATTGCCTTATAGCAGGCCAGGCAGCTGTCTTTTCCTCCGCTCCACGATGATATTGCTTTCAGGTCATCCATGCTCACCTCTCTAAGAAACAAACAGTTAATAAAGTAACTATTTCCGCTAATTCAATCATTGCACCCAGGGTGTCACCGGTTACACCCCCTATCCTTTTTGTCGAAAATTTCCCCGCCGCGTAACTAAAACCGGTAACAATCAATAACGCGATTAACCCTCTCATCTGCCAGGCTATAGACGCGCAGAGAACCGCCACGATCGCAGAAAGGATAAATATCTTCAGGTTCATACCTTTGATAAATACCCCTGCCTTGCCCTCCTGTCTGGCATAAGGGAAAAAGAATATTGTCGCTACCGCTGACCAGCGGCTTAAGCTGCACATCAGTATCAAGGCAGCGGACTCTAAAGAGCTGCTTATTGAAAAAAGCAGGATGATCTTCAGTAATATTACGCTTATCAGGCTTAAAACACCCATTACCCCGGTCCGGGAATCGCGCATTATCTCAAGCATTTGCTCCCTGGGCTTTCCGCTTAAAAATGCGTCGGCAGTATCCGACAAGCCGTCTAGATGCAGGCCGCCTGTAATAATGATCAAAACAATTACGGTGATCACATTCGCGGCCAGAGAAGGAAAATTCAGGAAATAAAGCAGGGCATTTATCCCTGCCAGAAATAGCCCCATCAGCAACCCGACAAGCGGGAAATATACCATTGAATCAGCCAACTTTTGTTCACCGGCATATTTTATTTTTATCGGGATGACTGTCAAAAACTGAAGCGCGGTTAAAAAGGTCGCTATCATTTGTTTTTCTCCGATACGCTGGCGCTTTTGAATGTGGCCATCTGGGTAAGGATTTTGATCGCCGCGTCAGCCAATCCCATGCCTAAAGCTCCGCCGGTCCCCTCTCCAAGCCTTAAATCCAGGTCCAATAACGGCCTTAATCCGATATGTTCAAGAATAATTTTATGGCCTCCCTCTTGGGACTTGTGAGCGGCAATCATATATTCTTTTACCCTAGGTTCTATTTCGAAAGCTACCAGGGCCGCGGCTCCGGATATAAATCCGTCAATAATTACGGGGGTTTTATGGGAAGCAGCTGCCAAGATTATCCCTGCCAGTCCGGAGATCTCAAATCCGCCGACTTTGGATAAAACGTTAAACGGATCGGTTGGATCAGGCTTGTTTACCGAAAGCGCTTTTTTAATGACTTCAATTTTATTCTTTAGCCCGCGGTCATCCAGACCGGCCCCTCTTCCGGTGATTTCCTCAACCGAGGCCCCGGTAAAAGAAGCAGTGATCGCGCTGGCCGCGGTGGTATTGCCTATCCCCATCTCTCCTGTGCCGACTATATCAATTCCAGCCTTTAGTTCCTCTTCAAATAAATCCATGCCCGCGTGTATCGCGCTTATCGCTTCCTTCATGCTCATCGCCGGACCTTTGGCCATATTTTTTGTTCCGTAATTTATCTTTTTAATGCGTAGCTTTGGATCAGGCTTAAGGTCCGCAGCCACTCCAATATCCACGACTACCACCCTGGCGCCGGCGTGTTTTGCCAGGACATTTATCCCGGCTCCGCCTGCGATAAAATTATAAACCATTTGAGCGGTCACCTCTTTAGGATAAGCGCTTACTCCTTCATCGGTTACCCCGTGGTCAGCGGCTAAAGTAAAAATAACTTTATTTGCTAATGATGGGCTGACTTTTCCGGTAATCCCGCAGATCTGTTTTGCCAGCTCCTCTAATCTCCCTAAGCTCCCCAAAGGTTTAGTTAAATTATCTAATCGTGCCTGCGTCTTTTTTATGATAACCGTGTCAATTCCCGGAATATTCTTGATCACATCTTTTATCCGCTCCACTTACCTGCCTCCTTTTATTTTTAACAGTATCCCCGACACAGTAAAAAATACTTCATCGGCTTTATTGGCAACCAGTTGGTTCGCTCTTCCCACGATATCGCGGAAATCCCTTCCCAGCTTATTTTGAGGAACCAGGCCTAATCCTACTTCATTAGAAACCAGAATTATCCTCGCCTTTTTCTCCCTTAAAACAAACAACAGGTCTTCAATATTCTTGATAACTGCTTTTTGGTTCTCCCCGGCGAGGACTAAATTGGAAATCAAAAGAGTCAGGCAGTCGATAAGAATGCAATCAAAACTGTTATTGATTTTCCCTAATAATTTTGCCAAATCTTTGGGTTCCTCAAAGGTCTCCCAGTGTTTTGGCCTTGATTCTTTATGCAGCCTGATGCGTTCCCGCATCTCTTTGTCCAGGCCCTGGCAGGTAGCAATAAAAGCGACTTTTTTGTATTTCTTGGCCAGGTTCAAGGCATAGGTGCTCTTTCCGCTGCGCGCCCCTCCTAAAATCAATGTCATTTTTCCCATATTAACCTAGGGACGGTTCTCAAATTGAAGCTAAACTGTCCCCTTACTGGGGACACTTTTCCTTTGTTTTGAGAACCGTCCCTGCCTTATTAATTTAAACTTATTGTTCTTGTGCTCCACGACCGTTATGCTTGCCGCCGCAGGGACATAACGCCAGAAATTCCTGCTTTTAACCAGGCTGCTTACGAATATGCCAATTACTCCTCCATGGCAGACTACGGCAATGGTCTTGCCGCGGTTAGCTTGGAGTATCTTCCTTATAGCTGCGTGAATCCTTTTTTTGAAAACCAGCATAGATTCTGCTTTCGGGATCCGGCCTTTATAAGGATCAGCCAACCACTCTTTATAAAGTTTGGGATATTTTTTCAGGATCTCATCGTGCCTTAAGCCTTCAAGAACCCCGAAATCGATCTCCCTTAATGATTTTGCCTTAATGGCCCTGACTTTACCAAAGAGTATACGGGTGGTCTGAAGAGCTCGCTTTCTGTCGCTGCAATATATCCTGTCAAATTCAAATCCCTTAAATCTTTTCCGCAGCCGCATAACCTGGGACTTGCCTTGATTGCTTAACCCTATATCCTTACAGCCGCAATACCTTTTTTGCTTATTCCAGGCAGTTATCCCGTGGCGGATAAAAACAAGTTTTGTCCGCATCAATTTTCTCCCGGAACCAAAACCAGGTTCGGCTTGCCGGTTACAGGATTCTTACCTACCAGGACGATAGTTTTATAAACCGCCTCAATATTCTGATAGGTCAGGACTTCCTCCGGAGTGCCGGCTTTAAAGATAACACCCTTATCAAGCAAGGCGATACGGTTGGCGTAAGCTGCGGCTAAGTTCAGGTCATGCAGGATCATTACGATCGTAAGGCCATTGCGGCGGTTGAGTTTCTTCAACAAATCCAGGGCCTGTATCTGGTGGCCGATATCCAAATGAGAGGTCGGTTCATCTAAAAACAAAAGCTCAGGTTCCTGCGCCAAAGCCCGGGCAATAATTACCCGCTGCCGTTCACCCGCGCTTAACTCATCCATACGTTTATCTTTTAAACTAAAGGTATCGGTCAACATAAGCTTTTCCCGGGCAATTTCTATATCTCTTTTACTTTCAAACTGCAGCCTCTTTAGGTGCGGGATCCTACCCATAAGGACCAGCTCCATAACCGTAAAAGAGAAACCGGTTGAGGCATCCTGGGAGACAAAAGCTATCCTTCTGCAGAATTCCTTTAAATTCATATGCAAAGTATCCTGGCCCTTATACAGGACTTCTCCCTTTCTTAAAGGAAGCGCCCGCGTTACCAGGCGTAGAAGCGTAGTCTTTCCCGAGCCGTTAGGCCCGATGACCACCAGAAAATCTCCCCGGGTTACATCCAAAGATATGCCTTTGATAATATTTTCTTTATAATACCCGCCGCTTATATTTTTTATTTCCAGCATTATCCCCATTAAATCCTCTTCCCTTTCTTCAAAAGGATGATAAATACCGGAGCCCCGATTATCGCCGTGATCACGCCGATGGGGATCTCAACAGGCGCAAAAAGCGTGCGCGATAAAAGGTCGCAAAGGACCACAAATACCGAGGCGGCCAGACATGTCAGGGGTATAAGGATCTTATGATTCGGGCCTACGACCATACGCATCATATGCGGCACGATCAGGCCGACAAATCCGATTATCCCACAGATACATATAAGGCTGGCGGTTATTAGTGCCGTAATAAGAATCAATATTTTCTTGATAGCCTGCGTATTTATACCCAGATGTTTAGCCTCATCCTCCCCCATGCTAATGGCATTGAGATCCTGGGAAAAAAGATAAATCGCGCATATCCCCAATACAACGGGAAGGGCAACCAGAAAAATGAGCTTATGGTCATAAACCTGCAGGCTTCCCCATAACCACCAGTTCATCTCATGCATTGCCTCATTACCGAATAAAGATACAAGAAATACTATTATGGAAGAAAAAACCACGGAGATAATCACCCCGGAGAGGATCAATGACTGATCCGCGATGATCCCTCTTTCCCGGGCTAAATTATAGACGATGATAATACTCAAGACCGCACCCAGGAATGCCGCCAAAGGCAGATAAATCCTTGAAACTCCGGCTATGACGGCGACCACCGCCGCAAGCCCTGCTCCGCTTGAGGTACCCAGCAAATAAGGCTCGGCAAGCGGATTCCTTAAGATCGCCTGAAGCACTATCCCGGAAACTGCCAGGCCGCTGCCCACAAGGATCGCCGCGATAATCCGCAGCAGGCGTAAATTAAAAATAACCCGGTTATCTCCCAACAAAAGGTTGCTTAAAGGAATATTCACCGCGCCTTTGATCAAGCCAAAAATTATCGCCAGCCCCAGCAATAAAAATAAAATCACAAACCTTTTCTTAAAATACATATTCATCCTTCCGGATATAATCTTTTATAAAGCTCGGCTAAACCCCGGGTAATTCTTGGGCCCGGCCTAAGCAGGATATCCGGGTCAATATCGTTAAATGCGCGCTCACTTTTTACCGCCTCTATTTTATCCCAGCCAAAACGCTGTTTGATCAATCTTAAGGAAGGCTCCTTATCCATATACGCCATAATAATACACTGCGGGTTCAGGCTGATCACCTTCTCCGCGCTGATATTACAGTAAGGCCTGGGAAGATTATGGGCGATATTGATCCCGCCTGCCAGGGTGATTAATTCATCAACAATAGAGCCTTTGGCAGCAGTCATCAGCGGTTCATGCCAGATTTCTATAAAGACCTTAACTTTCTTATTTTCCGGGGTCAGTTTTGCCTTGGAGCTTACTGTTTTGACCTCTTCTTGCATTCTACCGATCAAAGCAGCAGCTTCGGCTGACCTGCCCGTCAATTTACCTATCTCTCTAATGGAATCAAACAACTCTTCCATATTTACGGGGTCAGAAACATAAACATTTAAATTAAGCTGCCTTAATTGCGTAACAACCGGCGCCTGCTCAAGGCCGGTGCAAAAAATATAATCCGGCTTAAGAAAAATTATCATCTCCATATTCGGAGAGCTAAAAGATCCGGCCTTAGGTTTTGTCTTTGCCTGGGGCGGATAGTTGCAGTAGGAGCTCACCCCCACGATCTCCTTATCCAAACCCAGGGCAAAAAGGATTTCAGTTGTTGACGGCGCCAGTGAGATATAGCGCTGGCCTGCTTCGGCTGCGCTAAAAAAAGTAAGGAAAAAAAAGATTAAAAGGATTATCTGCTTCATGCAACAAAAATGCCCGACCTGGTACTTTTCGCACCTGGATCGGGCTTCACCCTGATAATACTATGGCCCATTCCGCGAGGCTTTACTTTTCTTTATATAGGCAGGTCTTCTGGCTTGAGTCTTGGCCTACTTGCTGCGCCTTCCCATGCTGACATTTATCAACACAGTGGCTGTTTGGCAGCTTTCGTCAACTCTTACAGCGGCGGGACCGCATCCGCTTTTTGGCTTTGCCTATCGGAAGGCAAACCACGGCCTTGCGGCCGACGGCTTTCCCTTAACCTATATTGTTAAATTTTCCTCTTTACTTTAACACCCAATAAAGATTTGTCAATAAGTTTTCCCCTAAAAATTAAAGTTCTATGCCTTTTCTTGCCTTGAACCCGCTCCGGTAATAATGCTTAACCTCATTTATGCGGCTGACCAGGTCAGCGGATTCAATAAGCTGCCTGGGGGCGCATCGGCCGGTAAACACCAGCTCAATAGTTGCCGGGGTATGCTTAATCAGGTCAAGCACATCTTTAAGGCATACCAGCTTAAGCCTCAAGGCAATATTGATTTCATCCAAAATAATCAGCCGGTAATTCCCGCAGGCAATAATCTTCCTTATTTTCTCCAGGGCAGCGTGCGCTAATTCCACATCAATTGCCTTGGGCTTACCTTTTATAAAACAACTCTTGCCAAACTGCTCCACTTTTATATTTCTTATTTTCTCCAGTGCCTTATGCTCGCTGCAGATACGCCCCTTGGTAAATTGCGCGATATAAACATTAAAACCCGCTCCAGCTGCCCTTAGCGCCAGCCCAAGAGCCGCGGTGGTTTTGCCTTTGCCGTTACCCGTATAGACCTGGATCATCTACTAAGCCTCAGTTAACCGCCTTCCAGCTCAATATCCCTAAAGCGCATAAAGCCGAAACAATAAGCCCCGCGCAAAAGACCCCGGCGATTATAGCCATAAACGCGTAACGAAAACGGATCTTAAATAAGGAGGCTGCGATCACCCCGCTCCAAGCCCCGGTCATAGGAAGCGGGATAGCCACGAAGATAGCCAGGCCCAGGGCTTCATATTTTTGAATAGCGTCGGAATTTCTCTTGGTGCGCTCAAATACCCAATCAAAAAAAATCCGCAAGGGCTTAAATTTCCTTAAAGCTTTGGTGGCCGGCTCAAAAAGAAAGAGCGCAGGAGCCACAAAAATACAATTTCCCAAAACAGACAGCCAAAAAGCCTTAGCTAACGGCATACCTAAGGACAAGCCTAAAGGTATGCCTCCCCTTAATTCCGATATAGGCAAAGCGCTTACGATCATCACGACATATTCCTTAGGCAGATGAATTAAGCAATGCAGCAGGATATTAAGCATGTTTACTTCCCTTAACCGATTCCCGGATAATAAAACGCAGGAACCTCAAGGTATCAATAAATGGGTTGATCCGGCTCTTCTGTCCGGAATAAATAGTCCTGACAGGCACGGATTCTATTTTAAACCCCAGGCGGACTGCCTGGATCAATATCTCTGATTCGGTTTCATATTTTGAGGTTGACAATTTAAGCTTCTCAAGCAGTTCTTTTTTTACAAGGCGAAAGCCGCATTGGGTATCGGGTATATGCTGGCCGGCAACCAAGGATATAAGCCAGGACATAAAACGGTTGGTCGCCACGCGTAAAAGCGGCATTTGTTTGGTTGAGTCCATCCGGTTGCCTACGACGATCGCGCAGCCCGAAGATTCGGCCTTATGAATAAATGCCGGAAGGTCGTCGCAAGAATGCTGGCCATCTCCATCCATGCTGATCACCGCATCAACCCCCCTGGCAAGGGCAAAATCATATCCTTTGGATAGAGACGCTCCTTTACCAAGGTTTCTGACATTGCGCAATACTTGCGCTTTGGAGCTTTTAGCGATATCTACCGTATTGTCGCTTGAGCCGTCATCAATTACGATTACCTCTAAACCAAATGACTGCGCCTGCCTGATGATGCCGGCGATCGTCTTTGATTCGTTATAAGTCGGGATGACCACACAGGTACGCATAATTATTGCGCCCAGAACCTGCGGAATACATACCACTGTTCCGGGTATTTACGTATATAATCCTCAAATATATTTTTATATGCCCCAACCAAACCAACCATATCTTTGGCCCTGTCTCCGGTGGGCCGAAACTCTACCTCTTTTTCTATCCTCAAGGTAAAGCTGTCATCCGGGTTCCTAAGCATAAAACCCGGGACAATGGGCGCGCCAGTAATCAGGCTTAAAGCTGCCGGGCCTTCAGGAAAATGCGTGGGCTTACCAAAAAAATCCATCAGGATACCTTTTTCGGTAAAATCCCGGTCGCCTACCAGCGCCACCATATGATTATTCCTAGCTTCGGAAATACAGCTTCTCATTGCCTTGCCCATGGCAATAACCCTAACCCCTTTTCTGTTCCTCTGCGCGTCAAAGAAATCATTAACCTTTTTACTCTTGTGCGGTAGGGCAACCGCCCAAAAGGGATACCCCAGTTGCGCGATAACTACCCCGCCTAACTCCCAGTTACCCAAATGAGCGGTCAGGACAACTACGCCTTTGCCGCCTGATAAAGCCGCGTCAAAATGATGCATTCCCTCTAGTTTAATTTTCTTATCTATGTACTTCCTGTTAAGCTTCTCAAAACGGAAGAAATCTACCAGGTATTTGGCAAAATTACGGAAAACCGTTATACTGATCCTCCGGAGTTCACCGCTTGGCTTCTCCGGGAAGATGACAGCCAGATTGTTCTTTACGAATCTGCGGTCCCTGAAGGCAAACAGGTAATGCAGATCAGCTAAAAGGACTGCGATGGAGTAAACCAATCTTAAGGGCAGGATCAGCGAGATAAATTGACCGGTGCGGTAAATGTAGTAGTTTAACACGCTTTATAGGCTTAAGATGAGCCTGGCAATATCCAGGCTTGCGTTGGGCTTGGCTATCCCTGCGGCAGCCTGAGCAAGCTTTTCTAATCTTGCCTTATCCTCTAATAATCCATCAATAACTCGGTAGGCCTCCTGGGGCTCATCCACCTTGATCGCAGCTCCTTTCTGCGTCAGGAAATTGGTATTATTGGCCTCCTGGCCGGGAATAGGCTTGACAATAACCATGGGAAGCTTCATGCTCAAAACCTCGGCGGTAGTAACCCCTCCGGGTTTAGATATAATCACTTTAGAAATAGCCATCAATTCGTGGATATTCTGCACAAAACCAAAGATACGAATATCCTTCTTGCAGCGCCTGATCATACGGTTAAGTGAGCGGAATAGTTTATTATTCGTCCCGGTAACGATCAACTCCTGAATATCGTGCCTTGATTTCTCCAGTGATTTAACGATGGTCTTGATCGGTCCCAAACCCTGGCCCCCACCCATGATCAACACCACAGGCTTGCGGGGTGTAAGATTTAACTTATTAAAGACCTCTTCTTTATCTATCGCCTGGTTGAACTTATGGTCAAAAGGGATACCGTAAGGCTTGATCTTTTCCGGCGCTACCCCTTTTTTCTCTAATCGGCTGGATACATCCTCCGAAGGAGTTATATAATAATCCACCGTATCATAGACCCAATAGGAGTGGGGTATATAATCGGTAAGCACGGCGACCAACGGAAGGCTCTCCCCGTAGCTCTTCTTGTAATCCGCTACCATCCCGCAAGGATAGGCCTGGGTGCAGACTACCATATCCGGATTAAACTTGTCAAAGAGCCGCTTTAATTTCGGAGAGTTAGATTTATGGATATTCTTCTTGATCTTTTCCAGCGCCTTGACTACCTCCGGATTATCATAAAGGTAATCCCAAAGCTTAGGCGTACGCTTGATCACCTCCATATAGATCCGGTTAACTACCTTCTCGGATATGGGGTTGGTATAGTTGAAGGCGTTAATATTGAGTATTTCGGTTTTTGGCTCAAAGTGCCTGACCGCCTTCTCAATGGCCATGGTAGCGCTGCGGTGGCCGGAAACTTCCGAGATGTACATTAGGATTATGCGCTTGGCAGGCATGGGGAGGTTAGATTTTGCCTTCCTTGCAGAGCGCCAGAAAAGCATCTGCCACTGCCGGGCAAAACTGCCGGCCGCTCAAAGACCTGATCTCATTGACCGCACTCTCCTTAAGCAGGGCTTGCCGGTATGGCCGGTCGGTAGTCATGGCATCAAAAGAATCAGCTACGGAAATTATGGAGGCGACCAGCGGGATCTGCTCCCCTTTTAATCCTTCGGGATAACCCTTGCCGTCAAAACGTTCGTGATGGTATCTTACTCCCAGCATCGGGCCCTCAAGCTCCTTGATCGGTTTTAAGATATTCACCCCGATCATAGGATGCTCCTTAATGCGATTACGCTCCCCAACGGTAAGTTCGCTTCTTTTATTCAGGATATGTTCAGGCACCCCGATCTTGCCGATATCATGCAGGAGGCTGGCTACATGCAGGTCCTCCAGGAATTTATCGTTAGATAACTTTTTGGCGCCTTGGTTCATTCTTTTGGCTATCTCAAGGCTAAAACTGGTTACCCTGGTGGTATGACCGTGCGTATAATGGTCTTTGGCCTCAATGGCCGCCGCCAGGGCTATGGTAGTGCGCAAAAACATCTGGCGCTTGCGGTCCAATTCATACTCCAGTTCCTTGAACAGCTGGGCGTTGCGGATGGCCATGGCTACGTTGGAATTAAGGGCGACAAAAAAGTCCAGCTCTTCATCCAGGAATTCCCTGCCGTTGTTTTTCCTGCCTAATAATAAAAGCCCCAACAGCTTATCGCGGAAATAGCTGGGAACGCAGACCGTTGTTTCTAAAAGCTCCATCTGATATAAAACCTGGGCCAGCTGCTGCCTGGACTCCTGTTTTATTTTCGCGCCTGACAGCGCTGCTTTGGCCTCCCCATAAACAAGCGCCTCCCTGCCGAAGATAAAACTGTTCTTATGCTCCCTGAAGAAACGGATCAGCACATCATCTTTATCAATACAGATCAGGTCCAAAGGCACTCTTTTCCCCAGGGAACCCTTGGAAACGGTAAGCAGATAACCTTGCTTTTCCTGGTTATACAGAAAAAAACTGGCGTGGGTGATCTTTGCCTTATTGACCGCCAGGCGCACGATCATCCTGATCAGGAGGCCGGTGTCGTGCGTGAAGATCATGTTCCTGGCAGCGCTTTGGAGTTCTCTTTTATAATCGATCGCCATTTTATTTATACTACTAGAGAAAGTAAGGGTTGTCAAGCCGGGATAATTCCGGAATTAACTTTCGTCGATCAGCGCCAATACCTGGCCCACATCTACATTATCCCCTTCGTTGTACATTACTTCGGAAAGCACCCCTGAACATGGGCTGGGCAGATTAAAGGTGGCTTTGTCGGTAGTCAGCTCAACCAGGTCATCTTTTTCCTTGACCCTCTCCCCGGTTTTAATAAACCAGTAGGAAACTGTTGCCTTTGTAATCCCCTCCCCTAATTCCGGCAGAACAACTTTTACCATAACCCCTCCTTAGCATTTCGTTAAATCTCTCCAGCAGGCTGAATTTTACATCCGCGATCTCTACATCCCTGCCTAATGCCTCTTCAAGGCAGGTAACTTTAATATCCATGCCGCAAGGCCTAATCAGGGCAAAGTTAGCCAGATCATCCCTTTTTATATTTATACTTAAGCCGTGATATGTCACCCAATGTTTTACGGCAATACCGATAGAAGCTATTTTCTTATTTCCTATCCAGGCGCCGGTAAAGCCCTCTACCCTGGAAACAGGCAGGTTAAGATCAGCCAGAGAAGAAATAACCAGGGATTCCAGCTCCCTTAAGAACCAATGTATATCTCTTTTGAAATAACGCAGGTTTAAGACCGGATAAACCGTCAATTGGCCGGGGCCATGATAGGTAGCATCCCCTCCGCGCTCAATATTATAAATTTTAATGCCTCTGGCGCGAATGACTTCATTGCTGAACCTGAGACTCTCCCGCGATGCGCCCCTGCCAAGAGTTATTACGGGATAGTGCCGGCATAAGATCAGCGCGGAATTCATTTCGCCGCTGATAACCTTTGCCAGAATATCTCTTTGTATATTCCAGGCCTCTAGATAATCAACCAGTCCAAGGTCAATAATTTTTAATTCCATTTTAGTAGAGATTGGGAATTTCGTTACACTATAGACTGATGATTTTGTAGCGAATGTCGATTTTAGCCAATGGAGCTTGAGCATTGAGGAAATCCCGGTGGAGGCGAAGCCGACAACACCGGGATGGCGATGCTGTCGAAGCCGTCTCCGCTGGAGCGGGACGGCTGAGTTCAGCAGCCACCGAAATGCGAAAGAACATTGGCGTTAAAAAATCGACCTGAGCGACAAAATCAGCAGGCTAGAGTGTAACGGGTCAAAACGCTTCGTGTATAGACTCCGAAAGCGTAGGATGCGCGAAGATCATCCGGCGCATCCGGCCTACCTTTAGATGCGCGGATATGGCTACGGTGAAAATGGCGATCAATTCCGAGGCTTTCGGCCCGATGATAGAGGCGCCGAGTATCTGGCCGCTAGCGGCGTCGCTGATAATCTTAATGAACCCTTCGGTCTCCTCAATAATCCGCGCCATCCCTGAGCCGAGGAAATCAAACTTATGCACATTGACCTCAAGGCCCACGGCTTTAGCCTCATCTTCATTCATGCCTACCCCGGCGATCTCGGGTTCAGTAAATATGCAGGAGGGGATTACCGGGTTATCCGCCTTATGGCTTCGCTTTTTAACCACATTACCAGCCGCCACTCTGCCCTGGTAAGCCGCATAATGCGCCAGCATAACAGGCGAAGCGCAGTCTCCGGCCGCGTATATGTTAGGGGCACTAGTCTCCAAGTATTCATTGACGACAATAAGGTTCTTTTCTGTTTTTACCCCCGCCTCTTCCAAACCAAGTCCTGAGGTTTCAGGGGCCCTGCCTACGCAAACCAACACCTTGGCGTAATTATTTAGATCTAAGGTAGAGGCATCGCTAGCGGTATTGACCTTAATGCCCTTCTTCTTAAGAACAATCTCTATCTTTTTGGCGATCTCTTTATCCGCGCCCGGCAAAAGTTGCGGCATCTTTTCTACGATACTCACCCGGCTTCCTAAGGTTGAAAAGAGCCAGGCGAATTCACATCCGATGAACCCTCCTCCGATGATCAATAATGACTGCGGCACCTCCTGTAAAAACAGGGCCTGATCGCTGTTGATCACTTTTACGGAATCAAACTTAAACCTGATCAATTCAACCGGCTTGCTTCCCGTAGCGATAAGTATGAATTTGGTCTTGATCTTGCGGCCGTCAGACTCAATATAATTGGGCGAAATGATCCGGGCCTTTGAATTAATAAAATCAATCCCGCCAAGCCTGGATCGCATGCCTTGGCCAAGCTGGGCAACGATCTTTTCTTTTCTCTCCTGTATCTTGCCGAAGCTAATGCGGGGATTATCCAGCTCTATGCCGAAGCTTGACGACTTTTTTACGAGAGAATATATTTTTGCGGATTGGATTAATGCCTTGGTAGGTATGCAGCCGGTGTTAAGGCAGGTCCCGCCGACTTGAGCTGCTTCAATAAGGCAGACTTTAAGCCCGGATTCCTTTGCTTTTATGCAGGCGTTAAAGCCTGCCCAGCCTGCTCCGATAACAGAAAGATCGTAATCGTACATAATCCTGGATCAAACCGGCAATTGCGCTGCGGCCTGAGCCACCAGGCTCCCTGATTTAGCCAGTTTGGATTTTTCCTCCTGCGACAGGTCTAACTCAATAACTTTCTCAATACCCTGTTTTCCCAGGCGGCAGGGAACGCCAAGGCATGTGTCTTTGATGCCGTACTCACCGTTTAAGTAACTGCATAAGCAGATGGTGCGTTTCTCATCCTTCGCTATCGCCTTAACGATCACGGCGATCGCCGCTGATGGGGCAAAAAAAGCGCTGCCTGTTCCAAGGCTCTCTACGATCTCGGCACCGCGGTTGATCGTGCGCCTGGCCAATGATTCGATCTTTTTGTCATCGATAAATTCATCAAGAGAAACCCCTTTAACCTTGGTAAACCTGGGCAAAGGCAGCATTCCCTCACCATGAACGCCGATAACCACCGCTTCAATATCCGTAGCCGCAAGGGTTAACTCCTGGGCAATAAGGTTAGAGAACCTTGCAGAGTCAAGGCTTGGGCCCATACCAAAAAGCTTATTTGGTTTAAAGCCGGTTATCTTTAAAGCATAAAGCGTCATAATATCCAGAGGATTGGTCACTACTATGACGACGGCATCGGAAGCCTGTGCCTTTATATGCAGGCAGACATCTCTTAGAATCTGCGCGTTCTTTAATAATAAATCCTGGCGGCTCATCCCGGGGGTGCGCGCCAGGCCTGCGGTAACTACTACGATATCCGAACCCTTAAGCTCACCTATATCATCGCTGCCTTTAATATGATAGTTGTATTTCAGGAGCGGCCGCGCGTCCCCCATATCCATGGCCTTGCCCTGAGCCTTCCCTTTAACCACGTCAATAAGCAAAACATCGCCCAATCCATCCTGGGCGATGCGCATAGCCGTCAAACTCCCGACATTCCCGGCACCGATAACAGATATCTTCATATAAAGTTAAATCTCCTTTAACTTCTTGATAATGGCATCGGCCATCTCCTTGGTGCCGACGCAAGATGGATCATGCGGATCTGTCTTTAAATCATAGGTGACAAATTTTCCTTCGGCAATTACCTCCCTTACCGCCTTCTCAAGTTCCGCTGCAGCTGTTTTCTCTTTGATGTGGCGCAGCATCAAAACACCGGATAAGATCATCGCCGTAGGATTGACCTTGTTTAACCCCTTATATTTAGGGGCGGAGCCGTGCACAGCCTCAAAGACCGCCGCATTCTCCCCGATATTTGCTCCGGGGGCAACACCCAAACCGCCGATAAGCCCGGCGCAAAGGTCGGATATGATATCCCCGTAGAGATTAGGCAAAAGCAGGACATTATAACTATTGGGCTTGGTCACCAGCTGCATGCACATATTATCAACTATTGTATCTTCAAAATTTATTTTTCCCGCGAAATCCTTAGCTACCTCACGGCAACTTTTTAGGAATAACCCGTCGGTAAACTTCATGATATTGGCCTTATGCACGCAGGTGACCTTCTTGCGGTTATTCTCCAGGGCATATTGGAAAGCAAACCTGGCGATCCTCTCGGAAGCAAACCTGGAAATCGGCTTGATCGTAATTCCGGAGTCCGGCCGGATTTTTTTTGCGGTGTCCTTCTCGATCCGGCTGATCAGGGCCTTTGTCTTGGGGTC